>OJJU01000011.1_pt1 | contig 98911 bp, 96 predicted proteins | sample 1596141 | NCBI WGS metagenome assembly OJJU01 (sample SAMEA4350150, study PRJEB24818) | metagenome | biome: human; feature: gut; material: faeces | place: Denmark | collected 2013-09
AGAAGATATGACTAATAAGAAATACAGCAAGGCTTTGAAACGAGTTGAAGATACTATCTCAGCCGGTTTTTTGATGGAGAAAATTGAAGATGAACGTAATGACCGAAACAAAAGTGCATTTGTTTGGTCTGAAAATGAAAGCAAGGAAACCTGCAGGGTAAAACTGGAGATTGGTTCCAGTGTAAGACCGGATCCTTTTTCAAAGAGAAGCATGAAAACTTATATTCAGGAATGAGCTACGTAATAAAGAGTTGCTTCAGGCTATCGAGCATAGCAATCGTTCATTTGAGGAAATCATGGACTTCCTCGGCACCGATGACTCCCAGGAATAAACCTGGAAGCCATCGAGAGTTAATTTTTCAGGAAGTTCACAAAGAGAGAAAAAGAAACTGAATAGAAATTGTGCAGACCGTCTGCACGATTTAACAGATTGCATTCATTGAATAAAAAAGCCTAAATGGGCGGAAATTTTCAATGGAATGGAGTGGGCTTTATGGAAATTAAGCGTGATAGTTACCTTGAGCAGTTGATTTCATATCGTTTTGACGGCTTAGTGAAAGTAATTACCGGTATCAGAAGATGTGGTAAATCCTATCTTCTTAAAAATATATACCGAGATTACTTGATTGAAAACGGTGTAAAAGAAGAACAGATTATTACAGTTGAACTTGACCTTGCGAAAGATATTAAATATCGTAATCCGCTTATTCTTTCATCATATGTAAGAGAGAAAGTGGAAAAGAGCAAGGAAGAATATTATCTTTTCGTTGATGAAATTCAAATGTCTGATGAGGTGGCTAATCCATATAATCCAGACGGTAAGAAAATTACCTTTTACGATGCTCTTAATGATTTGAGAGGTTTACCGAATTTAGATGTTTATGTAACCGGAAGCAATTCAAAAATGCTTTCCAGTGACATTCTTACTGAATTTAGAGGATGAAGCGATGAAATAAGAGTACACCCACTTAGTTTTGCGGAATATTACTCTGCTGTTGGTGGGGATAAAAATGAAGCATTTGATGAATACGCATTTTATGGTGGTATGCCGCTTATTTTGTCAAGACCTAATGATACGGCTAAGATGAATTATCTGAAATCACTTTTCACGGAAGTGTATATTAAAGACATTGTTGAACGTAAGAGAATTGAAAGGCAAGATATTCTGGAACAGATTTTAGATTTGCTTTGCTCATCAGTTGGCTCATTAACAAATCCGACCCAAATTGCAAACACTCTGAAGTCGAAACAAGGGGGCGGTGTGTCTGCTAATACAATTCGGGTATATATCGGACATTTGGAAGATGAGAATCATGATTCCTATACATACAGTGCCATCAGTAATGACCTCTATCATTGGGATGTGTGTGGAAAAGAAATTGACTATAATAGTCATGAAGGGCCTAATGTATTTGAACTGGGCGGCAAGAAATGGATGATCACAGATGAATGGAATGGACTGGGAGTCTATGAAACACAGGACTATACACACTGGGAAAGACAGGGGTATATTCTGCGGGACGGCGGCAGCGCAGCTGGAAGTAAAAGACAGCAGGCTTGTATATAATAGAAATCAACAATTTGAAATGAGATTGTAGAAAAATAATAGCTATATGCTATAATATCTATATGTGTAGATACAATTAACCGGACTAGAGGAAATGTGAGGATGAAAGATGAAAGAAATTAACAATATCTGGCATTTTTTCGAGAATATGAATGAGTATGTATATGTTATGGATATAGAGACATATGAGATGATATATATGAATCGCAAGACATTGGAAGCTTATGGGTTAAAATCCCTGGATGAAATAAAAGGCAGAAAATGTTATGAAATATTGCAGAAGTCATCGATTCCATGTGGTATGTGTAATAATGATAAAATCTGCGAAGGATTCTTTGAAGAATGGCGTCATTATAATTCGGTTATAGATAAATATCTAATTCTGAAGGATACATTGGTTGAAGATCCACAGGAGCATAGAAAGTACCGGCTTGAAATCGGGATAGATATCAGTGAAGAACGCATACAGGATAAAGCACTCCAGAAATATAACAGTATGGAGGCGCTGGTAAACGAAGGACTGCGAATTGCGCTCATGGCAGCAACCCCGGATGAATCTATCTATGCGATTCTGGAGTACCTTGGTAAATCACTGAATGGTGAGAGAACTTATATATTTGAGAAAAATGAGAAGGGCGGAGACAATAACACCTATGAATGGGTTGCAGAGGGAGTAAAACCGGAGAAGGATAATCTGCAGAACCTTCCGCCTGAGATCTGTGCAAACTGGTATCGCAGATTTCAGAAAGGAAAGCATATCGTATTTCACGATCTGGAAGAAATCAGGGAAATCGATCCTTTGCAATATGAGAATCTCAAGAGACAGGATATTCATACCCTTGTAGTTGTACCGTTATATGATGATGGTAAAGTTATTGCTTTTTATGGAGTGGATAACCCACCGCCTTTATCTTTGAAATATACATCTAATATGCTTCAGATTATGGGACACTTCCTCGTGTCATGTATCAGAAGAAGGAATCTGATGAGAGAGCTGGAAGATATGAGTTATAAGGATGCGCTTACCGGATTTGGCAACAGATTTGCCATGAACAGATATATTTCACAGATTGACCACAAGAAGAGTATGGGAGTGGTCTATTGTGACATTACCGGATTAAAGCACGTCAATGACACCATGGGGCATAAGGCGGGAGACCAGCTGATTCTGAGGGCACGCGACTGTCTGAGTAAAGCATTTGGCGATTATGGTGTGTTCCGCATAGGGGGAGACGAATTGCTTGCACTCTGTTCACAGATTGAGCAGGATGTGTTAGAAGAGCGCATCAGACTTTTAAAGAAATTGATGGAAGAGAATACTGTGAATATGGCAGTGGGTATGATATGGCAGGATGAAGCAACAACAGAGCTGGATATATTATTGCAGGAAACAGAGAAGCGCATGTATGCCGATAAAGCAGAGTATTATAGAAAGAATGGAATTGAACGCAGAAGACGTTAAGCATTCACATACTATATTATATAAAAGAAAGGGACTATACTTTTTCAAGAACAATATTTTTTTATGGTTTCTAGTTTTTCACCATATTCATTTTTTTGACGGCAAGATATATCGAATCTTATATTTTTTCTTTTTACATTTCCAAGATGTAATATTGGATTGTTTAAATCCAATTCCGCAATAGTATCATTCACAACATCATCTACACCTGTAGGAATATGCTGACAAATCCTTTTGAAAAGTTTGAACGAAAGAGATTTTTGTATTACTCAAAGGATCTGAATGTTATTTCCATGAATCATGTGTTGTATAGCCAGATGGAAGATTCAGACTGGGAGAGAATACGAGATCAATTACAGGAAGATCTTAAAAGTTATTATTCAGAAATGGGTGGAATCTAAAGGAGGTGAGCCTGGATGACAATATGATGATTCTTATGTGTTAGAAACTATAGTTATGATGTTGCAAAATGGAGTGATTTGGATAATGTGCGATATTTTTATAATTTCTTCAAAAAACATGAAGATGAATTTAAAGAAGATTATCCATGAAAAGACCATTATATATAATAAAAGTGCCATTTATAAGACTATGAAGCGAGGTAGTAGATATGGAAAAAGACCCGTTTAAGGAATATTTGAGGGAGTCTGAACCGGATAAAGTTCATAAGGGGTATGCTTGGAGTACGGCAATCGGACTTCAGGCAGTGGACGGACTCAAACCATCTAAATATTTGATTGATACCGCCATTCAGAACATTGAAGGCAAAATCACGATGAAAGAAGCACAGAGCCTTATCGACAGCTATTATGAGGAAAGACCCGTCCATTTGTCTGATGATGAACGTACCGAAGAAGCAGATAAGGTTTCTTCTCGTATTGCAGAAATTCTTTCTGAAACAGCGTTTTCATTTTCTCCGAATGAGTATATCTCTATCCACCGCAAACTTTTTCAGGGGATTTATAAACATGCCGGAAAGATTAGAGATTACAATATTACAAAGAAAGAATGGGTGCTTGATGGGGCAACTGTTATGTACGGTAGTGCTTCTGAACTGAGAGTCACACTTGAATATGATTTTTCGCAGGAGAAAGATTTTAGTTATAAAGGACTTTTAATGGACGAGATTATCCATCATCTTGCGGTATTTGTTTCAAGGTTATGGCAAATCCATATCTTCGGAGAAGGCAATACGAGAACAACGGCAGTGTTCTTCATCAAATATTTGAGGACACTTGGGTTTTCTACAACCAATGATATTTTTGCAGAAAATGCGTGGTATTTCAGAAATGCACTTGTCCGTGCAAACTATACGAACCTGCAAAAGGGTATTTACGAAACAACAGAGTATCTGGAAGCATTTCTCAGAAATCTGCTTTTGAACGAGAAAAATGAGCTTCATAATCGAAATCTTCATATAAGCGGACTTTTGAACGAAGAAAAAGTGGACATTGGGGATACAAAAGTGGATATTGAAAGTGTACTTTCCGAAAAAGGCAGCGACTTCTCAGCAAAAACGACGGTTCATATCCATAGACTCTTTGAAAAGTTTGATTTTGATGAGGTGTTTGGAAGAAGTGCAGTTATGGAACTTCTTGAGCTGAAAGGTTCAGGAGCTTCAAAACTTCTTTCCAATTTGGTACAGGCAGATATTATTGAACCAGTATCTGGTCATGGAAAAGGAAAGTATAAATTTAAGAAGTAATTGCTCCTGTGAGATATTTTGGTAATAATTTACCAAAATATCTTTTAGAAAACTTTAGAATAGCTCTTAAACGATGTATAATAGAAGAAAATTTAGCAAAAACTAACCGAAATATCTTTTGAGAGTGATGATCGCTATGGGAAAAGAGATAAAAAGAGACTATTATTTGGCCCAGCTGATAAAGAGAAAAAATAACGGACTGATAAAAATTGTGACTGGCATCAGGAGATGTGGAAAATCTTATCTGCTACGTACCATATTTAAGAACTACCTCATCGAAAGCGGAGTGGATGAGGGGCATATTATTGAGATGGCATTTGATTTATACGATAACATAGAGTATAAGGATCCGAAGGTATTTTATCCATGGGCGAAGGGACAAATAAAGGATGATGGCACATATTATTTCCTTTTAGATGAAGTGCAGCTGCTTGATGAATTTGTAAGCGTATTAAACGGACTTGCTGATAGGAAAAATTGTGATGTGTTTGTAACCGGAAGTAATGCAAAGTTTTTGTCGAGAGATATAGCTACGGAGTTTGGGGGTCGAGGGTATGAAGTGCATATGTATCCCTTAAGCTTTTCTGAATTTATGTCTGTGTATGATGGAAATCGATATGATGGATGGAATGAATATATTACCTACGGTGGCATTCCGCTTGTTGTTTTAGCTGAGACGGAAGAGCAGAAAATGGCTATTCTGGACAATCTATTTAGGGAAACTTATATCAGTGATATAGTAAAGAGAAATAAAATTAGAAACGTAGGAGAGCTGGAAGCACTATTGGATATTCTTTCGTCTGCAATTGGTGCATTGACAAATCCGAATAAGCTTCAAAAGACTTTTAAGAGTGTGAACCGTTCAAAGATTACGGCCACTACCATCACGAAATACATTGAGTATTTAGAGGATGCATTCTTAATTGAGGAAGCCGTGAGGTATGACATAAAGGGCAAGTCTTATATTGGTACACCTTTGAAATATTACTTTGTGGACCTGGGGCTTAGAAATGCACGTATTAACTATAGACAAATAGAGATAACTCACTCTATGGAGAATGTCATTTATAATGAGCTTAGAATGAGAGGATTCAGCGTTGATGTAGGAAATCTTACCATAGTGGAGAATGGAAAAGACGGCAAGGCTGTAAAGAAGCAGTTAGAAGTAGACTTTATATGTAATAAAGGTTCTAAAAAGTACTATATTCAGTCAGCATACCAGCTTGGCACAGAGGAAAAATTAGCACAGGAAATTAGACCATTCCTCAAGATAAAGGACTGCTTTAAAAAGATTGTCATTACCTCCGATACTCCAAAGCCATGTTATACAGATGAAGGGATTTTAATGATGAATGTGTATGATTTTTTATTAAACCCGGAATTGATAGATTTATAGAAAATGACCGTTATTAGAGATAATTATGGGGTTTCCAAAAGCCATTTCCATGCAGGAAGCACTGAAACCGGGATTCCGTCACATTCTAAAGATGCTTCCTCGCTATTTGTAATGATAAGGCACTTGGCATCTGGTATAAAGTTATGAAGTTTGACAAAAGCTCTGGTTTCACGCTCCCGTGTATCCATGTCATCGAGAACCTGCAGTGATACCTGAATGGCAAGCTTCTCGTCAGGAACATAGAAATCAATCTCCACATTGTTTTCAAAATAGAAAACATTTTCCCTACCATAGCGTCTGATAAGTTCTATAGCTACAAGGTTTTCAAGCTGTGCAGATTTACAGTCCAAAAGCATCAGTCCGACAAGACCGGTGTCCATAAAGTAATATTTAGGGGAGGTCTCTTTTTCCACAAGCTTTGCCACATAATTAGTCAGAGGGAATATGAGATAGGAATTGTTCATATATCCAACATAGTTTATTACGGTCTGCTTGCCCAATGATGTTCCGGCATTCTTTGCAATGTTAGTCAGTCTGGTAAAGGATAAAGGCTTTGTAAAGGACTCCGCAATCTTCTTCAATAAGAGCTTAACGGCAAAGTCGTTTGTGATTTTATTTCTTGTAATAATATCTCCTAGGTAAACTGTCTGTTATCTTTTTGTGGGCAATATCTTAATCCGTTTTCTTGCCAAGACGGGAGCGGACGATCGTAAAAGCCGGGATGACCAGAGAAGGAATTCCGATGTATCCGATAATGGTGGTTCCCTTCTGGAGCAGGGCTTTCATACCAAAAGAAGCTCCCAAAGCAGCAAGGCCAAGGAGAATGACGGTGATAACAGCCCGGCTCAGCTGCACATTTTTAATGCCAGAGAAAAGCTTGTTAAATCTTGCACATCCGGCACCGGCCAGTCCGGCAGCACTTGTGAGGACAGCAAGTGTCATCAGAACAACAAAAAGGATAGTCAGCCAGGAAAAACCAAGTTTTCCGAGTACAGCCATAATGGGCACGGGTACGACACCTGGATTGCAGAGATCCGGGATGACTGTAACATAGCAGAAAAGAGTAAAAGCGATGGCAATCATCAGAACCACAGTGATGATATAACCTGCAATGATCGCTTTTCTGGTTTCCTCACGGCTTTTTAATATATCTGCTACTGACATAACGTTAAAGCAGATCGTGGACTGGAAGCAGCCATACAAAACTGCACTGAAAACAGCATAGAGAAGATTAGGCTCTTTCGTGCTGACAGGGGCAGAGGTAAGTGCAGCGCCAAGGTCATACTGACCAAATACAAGACTCAGAACGGCGATCAGAATGACAACAAAAACGATGGCATACATCATATATTTGGAAGCAAGGGAAAGAAGCTTTGATCCATACAGACATAGCAGTGCAGAAATAATGATAGTAGGGATTGCAGCACCCCAGTAGCTGAAGCCGAAGCTCATAAGTACGTTTGCTTCGCCTGAGAAGGCAAGACCGCCGGCACACATAACGGTGGCAAGGAAAAGAAGATCATAGATGATACTGATGAATTTGCCAGCCTTTTCTCCGTAGCAGGAAAGGACAAAGGGCTTATAGCTGGTTGTATTGTGGCTTCTTGCATATTCTGTCATATAGAACATGACACCGCCGGTCACCAGCATAGCAAGTAATGGCATGACGAGACCGATCCAGCCATATTTTACATAGTAGGTGACACTGAAGGCACCGGTAGCAAAGCCGGGACCAAAGTGGCCGCCGAGCCATACAGCTGCGACGCCAAGGTAAGATGAAGCAAAGATGTTTTGTTTTTTCATTGGTTTTTCTCCCTCATTATTAATTATGATCAAAAGATGTTCTTGCTGCGAGAGCATCCTTAAAATCCTGAGCCATCTGGATGTGAAGTGGATGCGTCAGATAGTCATTAAGATGTTCACTGCTGTCAAGCTGGACAACTGCCATGAGATCGGCATTGGAATCCCGGTCCACACAATTCCTGAAAACGACCGGGTCTGTGAGAAAAGGCAGCAGCTGATCCAGCTTTTCGTAGGTTTCACGGACACTGGCTTCCACAGCATCAAGATCAGTTCCGGGTTTGAATTTTAACAGAACGTAGTGTGTCATATTGGTTTTCTCCTTTTTGCGTAGTATACTTATGTATAATTATACAAACGGATTATACTGCAAGGGGAGTAGGCCAACAAGTATCCAAAAGGGTACCATTGGCACGAAATAAGGGAAAATGAACTATACATATATTGTAAAATGCAGTGACGAAACCTTCTATACAGGCTGGACAAATGACCTGGAAAAGAGAATAGAAATGCATAACAGTGGAAAGGGAGCCAAATATACGAAAGCACGGCTGCCGGTAGAGCTGGTGTATTATGAAGCTTTTGACACAAAGGAAGAAGCGATGAGCCGGGAGTGGCATATCAAGAGGCTTTCCCGGTCAGAAAAACAGAAGCTGATCGAGGCAGCAGACTTAAAGAAGCTGTGATCTGATCAGGAACCTGCATTGAAAGTCAGAGGAGTAGATAAGAGCTTTTGAAAAGGAATACGATCTCCTTTTGGAAGAGCTGGAAGCTGCGGATATTCTGGAGAAACATTTCAATATTTCATAAGAGAGGACAAAGAATCATGATGAAGTACAAGGGAAGCTATTTTCGTTTACTGACATGGCTGGTGAAAAAGCCAATGTACCGTAAGTACGGAAAGGAAAAGACCAGAAAGTGGATCCGGGAGTCCAATGCGGTCTACAGAAAAATGCTGGAGGAATCTGATGATATCGGATCTGACAATCCCATGGCTGGCAATACCTATATGGGCTATGTATTTATGGCGATCTGGAAAGCAGCTGACGGAGAGATCAAAGTAGAGGATTTCAAGAAGGTAACCCAGGAAATGATGGACCGTCCCCTTGTGAAGATCATAAAGGGCGGAAATGACATGAACCGCAAAGAGGATGTGGAAAAGATGAGCAACATGCTCCACGCTGCGGATGCCTGGCAGAAGGCACATCCGGAGTATGCGGAAAAATCCTGGGATTTCCATTTCGATGAAACAAAGCACAAAGACGGGTTTTATTATTACTTTACCAGATGTCCTATGGAAACTTATGCAAGGGAGCATGGATTTATGGAGGTGCTTCCGGTATGCTGTGATCTTGATTATTGTACAGCAAGGCTCCGTCATGCAAGGCTGATCCGGGATAAGACACTGGCAGATGGCTGTGATATGTGCGAGTACTGGTTTGTGGGCGATCAGGTGAAGAACCCGCAGTAGGGAGAAAGGCAGATCAGAGATGCTTGGAAATACAAAGGGAAGACTACTGAACAAATATGTGCCGGATTATGTGCTGTACGATCTGGAAACTACGGGGATCTCCTGCAATTATGATGAAGTGATTGAAATATCTGCTATCCGGGTCAGAAATGGCGTCGTGAGCGAAGAGTTTTCATCTCTGGTGAATCCGGGGCGACCGATTCCCTATGCAGCAAGCAGCGTCAATCATATCACAGATGATATGGTGGCCGGGGCACCGGACTTTGCAGAGGTCTTACAGGAATTTCTTGATTTTGCTGGGGATGATGTACTGGTCGGTCATAACATCAATGGCTTTGATATGAAATTTCTTTACAGAGACTGTGAAAGATTCTTTGGACAGATGTTGGCTAACGATTATGTGGATACCCTGAAGCTTTCACGGATCTGTATTCCGGGACTTTCTCATTACAGACTGGGAGATCTGGCAGAATATTACGGATTTTCAACAGAGGGGGCACATCGTGCACTGAATGACTGCAGGATGAACCAGCAGATTTTTGAAGAACTGGGAAAGGCATTGCAAAATGCCGGAAAACCATATGCAATGAGGGAAAGAGCTGGAACTGGTGCCAGAATGACTGGAAATGAAGGAGTTGTCTTGAACGGGGAAGGAATTAAAATCTGCCCGGTATGTGGACAGATCATGAAAAAACGGAACGGAAGATATGGGGAATTCTGGGGCTGCACAGGCTTTCCTCTTTGTAGACATACGGAGAAAATCTGAATATGGAAAAATTGCATGACAGGGATATCAGGGAGCCCCTGTTCGAATTCCTGGAGGAAACCTATGGAAGGATCCGGATTCTGGAAGAAAAAACCATGGGGAAATCCAGAGCAGATATTGTTATGGTGACACCGGAGTACCTGTATGGGATTGAAATCAAGAGTGATGCTGATACTTACGCAAGACTTGCCAGGCAGGTAAAGGATTATGACAGCTATTACGATTATAATATAGTAGTTGTGGGATCCAGCCATGCGCTTCATATTGAAGAGCATGTTCCGGATTACTGGGGGATCATTACCGTCGAGGTAACAGAGAACTGCTTTGATTTTTATATTCTCCGAAAAGCTGCGGCGAACCCGAAGATGAAGTGGAAACGGAAACTGGAAATTCTCTGGCGGCCGGAGCTGGCCCAGTTACAGGAATGGAATGCCATGCCGAAGTATAAGGAGAAAAGCAAGTCTTTTGTGACAGAAAAGATTCTAGAACGGATTCCGGAGAAGATAGATGAAGAGACGCTGAGGCAGCAGATCAGTGAGCTTCTGATGGAAAGAGACTATAATACTGTAGCGGAAACGCTGGCAGAATACCGAAAGGGAGAAAAAACGCAGGCGTACCAGAAGGATATGATAACGGCTTTACAAAGGAGGAAAGGGAAATGAACTTGATCAGTGGAATTCATCATGTGGCATTCAAGTGCAGAAATGAAGAGGAATATAAGGAAACCATACATTTTTATAAGGATGTACTTGGCCTTACTGTGGCAAGAAGCTGGGAGACAGGCACCATGCTGGATACAGGAGAAGGCCTGATCGAGATTTTTAACAATGGAGAGGATCCTAAGGAACAGGGCGTTATCCGGCATTTCGCACTGGCGACAGAGGATGTGGCGTCTTGCGTGCAAGCAGTAAAAGAAGCAGGATATGAGGTGTTTATAGAACCCAAGGATATCGTGATCGCATCAGAGCCGCCATTCCCGGCAAGGATCGCATTCTGCAGAGGACCCCTTCAGGAAGAAATTGAATTTTTTCAGGAAAAGAAGTAGAAAAATCGTTTGAAAGCCGGATTGACGATTCAGAGCCGGAGTGTTAAGATATAGCTACAAAATAGAGTGTTACCATATTAACGGTTCACCCTAGTTAAATTGCAAAATCAAAAAAGCAACCTACTTGTGGTGAGGGCGGTTGCTTTTTTTATACCTATGTTTCTGACCGGTTTGTATGATACTGATAATTGTGACAATTTTATGGATGCGTGTATAGTCCACCAAAACCATGGCAGAATAATCAGAAACAGGAGGTTTTTAAGATGGCAGAATCTGGAAAAAGAATGGAACAGCTTAAGTCATATCTGCGCAGGTTATCTGAGGGAGAGATCCTTGACAGTGTCCGTGTGGATTTTATGAGAGAATTTAAAGACGTAGATGCTGTAGAGATTATGGAAGCAGAGCAGCAGATGATCAAAGAGGGGATGCCGATTACAGAGGTGCAGAAGCTCTGCGATATTCATTCAGCCCTGTTTCACGGAGCCACGCTGGAGGAGAAAATTGCGAATGCGAGACAGCCGGTGGATGTGACATCTCTTCGGGAAGAAAGAGCAGAGAAAACCAGGAAACTGGTGGAGACAACGGGGCATCCGCTCTTTACGCTGACACAGGAAAATGAAGCGCTTGAGAAGGTTATTGCCAAAATCAGAGAGCAGCTTGACCGGAAAGTGACAGAGGCAGCAGGCACTGGAACAGCAGTAAATGGCAGTAGAAATACAGGAGAAAATGCAGTCAGCAGGGAACTTTTATCAGAAATCCGGGAGCTTGCGATCCATTATGCCAAGAAGGGGGATCTTTTATATCCTCTGTTGAAAGTAAAATATGGAATATCAGGTCCGTCTGATGTGATGTGGACGACAGATGACGAGATCCGGGATGAATTATCCGGCCTTGCGAAAGCAAAGGGACAGGATGAAGCGTGGAAACAGCGTATGGAGCGTGCCATGACGCGGGCAGAGGAAATGATCTACAAGGAAGCCAATATTCTGTTTCCTAACTGTGCAGTTCATTTTACAGAAGAAGAGTGGATCGGAATCTATCAGGATGCGAAGGATTATGATGTCTGTCTGTCGGTTGAACCAAAGAGCTGGGAGAGGGCAGAGAAGATCCTGCAGGAGAGAACAGCGTGTCAGAGAGAATCCGATGGCGGAGAGATCGTGATGGCAGGCGGGCATCTGGAAGTAGAAGAACTGGAAGCCATGCTGAACACGATCCCGATGGAAATTACCTTTGTAGATGTGGAAAATAAAAACAGGTTTTTTAATGAAGGACATAAGGTATTTAAGCGTCCTGCCATGGCACTGGGGCGGGAAGTATTTTCCTGTCATCCACCGAAAGTAGAGCAGCAGGTACGCCGGATCATTGAAGAGTTCCGGGCGGGTACACTGGATGAGGTGCCGGTGTGGATGAATAAAAACGGCAGGATCATGCTGGTGAAATATATGGCAGTCAGAGACAGGAATGGCCAGTATATAGGTACTCTTGAACTGGTACAGGACATGGAGTTTGCAAGAGAGTATTTTGAAAGAAAACATGACTGAAGAGGCAACAGGAATGACAAAAGAAGTGCAGGCAAATAAATACGAAATTGATATGTGCAACGGAACGATCATGGATAAGCTGATTTCGTTTTCCCTGCCGCTGATGCTGTCAGGGATCCTGCAGCTTTTGTTTAATGCAGTGGATATTGTAGTGGTTGGACGCTTCACCGGCAGTCAGGCACTGGCGGCAGTGGGATCCACTACTGCCCTGATCAATCTGTTCATCAACCTTTTTATCGGTGTTTCGCTGGGAGCCAATGTGCTGGCCGCCAGATATTATGCAGCAGGGAAGCAGAAGGAAATGTCAGAAACAGTACACACAGCGATGCTGTTTGCCCTGATCAGCGGATGTGTCATGGTTCTTGCAGGACTGTTTTTTTCGAGAGGTGCACTGGAGCTGATGGACACACCGGATGATGTGATCGGGCAGGCAGCTCTTTATATGAAGATCTATTTCATGGGAATGCCCTTTTTCATGCTTTATAATTATGGGGCTGCAATCTTAAGGGCAGTAGGCGATACGAAGAGGCCGCTGCTGTTTCTGGTTATTTCAGGAGCAGCCAATGCGGCTCTGAACCTGCTTCTGGTCATTGTCTTTTCCATGGGAGTGGCGGGAGTAGCAGTCGCAACGGTGATCTCCCAGTGTATTTCCTGTGTAATGGTATTATCCTGTCTCATCCGGACAGAAAGCAGTTATCAGCTTTCTCTTAAAAAGCTTCGGATCCGCCCGGCTTATCTTCTGCAGATCTTTCAGGTGGGGATCCCGGCAGGAATCCAGAGTACAGTGATCACTTTTTCTAATGTGCTGCTGCAGTCTTCCGTGAATTCCTTCGGTTCTACGGCGATGGCGGGCTATACTGCAGCCAACAATATTTTCGGATTTCTGTACACGTCGATAAACTCTGTTTCACAGGCATGTATGAGCTTTACCAGCCAGAATTATGGCGCAGGGAAGAAAAAGAGGATGGATCTGGTGCTTCGGGACTGCCTGATCCTGACGGTGGTGATTGGGCTTCTGATGGGCGGAGGTGCCTATCTTTTCGGACCGGAGCTGTTACATATTTATACCTCTGACGAGGCAGTAATTGCCTGTGGCATGGAAATTCTTCTTTATACTACGGTCACGTATTTTCTGTGTGGGATCATGGATCTGATCCCGGGAGCACTGCGTGGAATGGGACGGTCTGCAGTGCCAATGCTGCTGTCTGTTATCGGAACAGTAGGAACCAGGATTATCTGGATCTATCTGATCTTTCCGGCACACCGCTCTCTGGCAGTGCTGTTTATCTCCTATCCGGTTTCCTGGCTGGCGACTATCATCATGCAGGCTGCCTGTTTCTTCTTTGTAAGAAGGAATGTTCACAGTAAAATGAAATGATAAATGTTTTTTCATTTACCCCTTTTTTTAGATTGAAAAAAGGGGTAAAATATTCTGATATAGTGTATGCGGGAAAAGACAGAAGAAATACAGGCAGAATACTGCGGCAGAAAGGATCATGATATGTCAATTGACAGAGTGAGGGAATATTTTAAACAATATGGAATGGGAGACAGAATACTGGAATTTCCGGTATCCAGTGCGACGGTAGAGCTGGCGGCACAGGCACTTGGCTGTGAACCATGCAGAATTGCCAAAACCTTATCATTTATGGTAGGGGAGGAGCCTGTTCTTATTGTCATGGCAGGAGATGTTAAGATCGACAATGCAAAGTATAAAGCTAAATTTGGGAAGAAGGCAAAAATGCTGACAATGGATGAGGTAGTACCGCTGATCGGCCATGCTGTTGGCGGAGTATGTCCCTTTGCAGTAAATGAGGGTGTTAGCACATATCTGGATGAATCATTGAAGCGTTTTCCTACGGTATTTCCTGCCTGCGGAAGCAGTAACAGTGCCATTGAACTGAATATGGAGGAGCTGGAAAGGTTTTCCCGCAGTAAAGAGTGGATTGATGTAACTAAGGTAATATAAGGGAGATAGGATAAGCTATGTCAGAAAAAAGAGGTTCATTTAAAAGCAGCTTTGGGTTTGTTGCAGCCTGTATTGGTTCGGCAGTGGGAATGGGAAATATATGGATGTTTCCAACAAGGGTATCACTTTATGGAGGAGGCTCCTTTCTGATCCCATATGTTGTTTTTGTAATCCTTATTGGATTTACCGGTGTGACAGGAGAAATGAGTTTCGGACGTGCGGCAAGATCAGGTCCGGTAGATGCTTTTGGTATTGCCTGTGGGAAAAAGGGAAAAAGGAAGATAGGAGAAATACTGGGAATGATCCCCGTGCTTGGCTCTCTTGCCATGGCGATCGGCTATACAGTAGTCATGGGATGGATCCTGAAGTATACAGCAGGGGCATTTACCGGTTTTTCCATGAATAGTGCAGAGGAATATGCAGCAGCCTTTGGAGAGATGGCATCGGCATTTGGAAATGATGGATGGCAGATCATAGCGCTGATTCTTTGCATGGTGATCCTGATGCTCGGTGTGGGGCATGGAATAGAAAAAGCTAATAAGGTAATGATGCCGGCATTCTTTATACTGTTTGTGATCCTGGCAGTTTATGTAGCCTTTCAGCCTGGGGCAAGGGAAGGGTATCAGTATATTTTCCGTATCGATCCGGCAGCCTTAAAGGATCCTGCAACATGGATATTTGCCCTTGGACAGGCATTCTTTTCCCTGTCAGTAGCAGGAAATGGAACCCTGATCTATGGTTCGTATCTGCCAGATCAGGAGGATATCCCGGCATCTGCAGGAAGAGTAGCGTTTTTTGACACACTGGCGGCTCTTCTGGCAGCTCTTGTGATCATTCCGGCAATGGCCATGACAGGGGCACAGCTGGATCAGGGAGGTCCGGGTCTTCTGTTTATTTATCTTCCCAATCTGATCCATACCATGGCAGGGAGAAGCGTGATCATGATCGTATTTTTCGTAGCGGTATTCTTTGCAGGAATGTCATCCCTGATCAATCTGTATGAGGCACCGATCGCCACAGTACAGGAGAAGCTTAAGCTCGGAAGAGTGCCAGCCTGTGTGCTGGTTGGCGGCATCAGTGTGATCATTTCCCTGGTCATCCAGGGAATCGTATCAGACTGGATGGATGTGCTGTCCATTTATATCTGTCCGCTGGGAGCAGGACTTGCCGGGATCATGTTCTTCTGGGTTCTAGGAAAGAGTTACGTGGAGGAGCAGGTTAACAGGGGAAGAGAAAGGAAATATACGAAAGTATTTTATCCGGTTTGTAAATACATTTATATTACGGTTTGTATTCTTGTACTGGTTCTTGGCATTGCACTGGGAGGAATTGGCTGATGCAGATAATGGACTATATCAATGCCCACAGAATGGATGAGAATCCCTGCGAATGTGTGATCCTGCCGGATGGCAGCGTGGAGGAGCCGACACCCTCCCACATCGAAAAACTGGCACAGATAGCTGGAGAGGATAAGATTTCGATCAATAAAAAAATGGACAAAAACATGGAGCCGCTTCTTTTTATGGTGGAATATACAGGCTGCATGCTGGTGTGGCAGACACGGGTGGTCGTGCCCTCCAGTCCTACCGCCAAACAGGAGGAGGCGTTGGAAACACTGTACTTTGCAGCAATGCTTTCGCCGAATTACCTGCGGGAACAGGTGGGGGAGAATTATGTGGAATGTGTAAAAAGAAGCAGGAATGAGCAGAAATAATGTAGTTGTGAAAAGCGGAGGAAACTCAGATGAAGGTATTAGTTGTAGTGGATATGCAGAATGATTTTACTGACGGAGCACTGGGAACAAAGGAAGCAGAGGCGATCGTTCCTTTTGTAGCAGATAAGATCAGAAATTTTGATGGTATGGTTCTGTCAACCAGAGATACTCATTTTGAAAATTATCTGGAAACGCAGGAAGGAAAGAATCTGCCGGTAAAGCATTGTATTAAAGGAACCAATGGCTGGCAGATCAGAAAGGAAATAGCAGAGCTGGTTTCAGAAGAGCCTGTTGATAAACTGACATTTGGCAGTGACAGACTGCCGGAGAGACTACAGAAGCTGGCAGATCAGGAGCCGATAGAAAGCATAACACTGGTTGGACTCTGTACGGATATCTGTGTTATTTCCAATGCCATGGTAATAAAGGCATTTTTCCCGGAGGTTCCCATTATTGTGGATGCAAAGTGCTGTGCAGGTGTTACACCGGAAAGTCATACACAGGCGCTGAATGCCATGAAGGTATGTCAGATCCAGATTGAGAATGAATAAATATGTGGAAGATCAGACAGATGTTTGATGGTGAATATGGCTGTGAAGAAAGGATGCCAGGAGAAGAAATGAAATGCCTTGTTGTGCTGGAGAATGAAGAGTGCCTGACAAAAGAGGTTATGGCAGAAGACAAATTCCTGACAGAAAACGGTCTGAATGAGGGAGATATCTGGCCGGAACAGTGATATTTTGGCACCGGCTTTTTGGTGTAGCTTTATACTTCGAAAATTGACGAACAGACGGTTGATAAGTATAATATTTATATGTTATTTACAGAAAATCAGGAAAGGTACAGTAGCAGATGACAGTGTTGGAATTCTTTGAAAATCTGATGCATCACATTGTAGAGGTTGCGATCCTCGTGTTTGAATTTATCGGTGTGATCGTAATTATCATCTCCGGACTGAAGGGTTTTTATTTTTATCTCCGCCGCAGACCGGATATGAAGCTTGCACTGGCGCAGGGGCTTGCCGTTGGACTGGAGTTCAAGCTCTGCAGTGAGATCCTGAAAACAGTAACAGTCCGGGATTTTAAAGAGATTGCTACAGTAGCGGGCATCATAGCGCTCCGGGCGGCACTGACATTTTTGATCCACTGGGAGATCAAGGAAGAGAAAGCAGAAGAAAAGGTGGAAGAGAAGACAACAAAGGAGTAGGCATGATCAAATTAGGATCCCATGTGGGAATGGCGGGAAAGGACATGTTCCTTGCTTCTGTGAAGGAAGCAGAAAGCTATGGTGCCAATGTCCTGATGCTCTATACAGGAGCCCCACAGAATACAAGACGAAAAGAAATCAAAGATCTGAATATCGAAAAAGGATGGGAATATGCGGCGCAGGCAGGCATTAACGAAATCGTTGTGCATGCGCCGTATATTATAAATCTGGCAAATACTGTGAAGCCGGAGACCTTCACACTTGCTGTAGAATTCCTGGAAAAGGAAATCATAAGGACTGCAGCTATGAGAAGTAAAATACTGGTGCTGCATCCCGGCTCCTGCCTGGATGCGGGTGTGGATGCCGGAACAGCCCAGATCGTTAAGGGATTAAATCAGGTGCTGGATCAGAATGAGGACGATGTTTTCATCGCACTGGAAACCATGGCCGGCAAGGGCAGTGAGATCGGCAGAAGCTTTGAGGAGCTTGCCAGGATTTATGAGGGGGTTCATAAAAAAGAGCGGCTCAGGGTATGCTTTGATACCTGCCACGTGAATGATGCCGGATATGATCTTTCACATGATTATGAAGGAGTATTCCAGCACTTTGATGAGGTGCTTGGACTTGGACAGATCGCAGTATTTCATATCAATGACAGCATGAATCCCTGTGGTACACATAAGGACAGGCATGCTAATATCGGAAAAGGATACCTTGGGGAAGAGGTACTGAAAAAGCTTGTCCACGATCCGAGATTTGAAGAAATACCGAAGATCCTGGAAACACCATGGCTGTGTGAGGAAGGCTCTGATAAGAAGACAATCCCGCCTTATAAGGAGGAGATCCGTCAGCTTTTAGGATAAGGGTAAAAGAAGGGAAGAAAACTAATTGGTACGGAGAAGATATATTCCGCTTAGAACAGCACAGCCGGGAATGATCCTGGATCAGGCGATCATTGACAGAGCCGGTCGTGTGCTGATCGCAAGGAGAACACCACTTGAGGATTTTCATATTGAGGGTCTGAGAAAAATGGGGGTTGGCGGCATTTACATCCGTGAGGGGGAAGAAGATCCTGATCAGGAGGTAGAAAAAGAAGAACAGTCTCTGCCGGCAGCACTTCAGAAAACTTATGACAAGGTTAGAGTAAAGGATCCTGCCAGGGTTAAAATTTCAGAAAGTGTGCGGAAACGTGTGGCGCAGGGAGTACAATACCTGTATCAGGATACGAATTCTGCAGACTTTACCAATGCGTCCAGGAGTATCACAGATGATCTGCTGAAGGCTATTGAGGATAATGATGCAGTGGCGGTGGATATCGGTGCCCTGCAGGTCAGTGATGAGTATACCTTTAAGCACAGCGTGGATGTGGCTACCATGGCCATGATCGTAGCAAGAAAATATGGACTGAATGATAATCAGGTCTATCAGATCGGTATCGCCGGACTTCTGCATGATATTGGAAAATCCAAAATCCCGAATGAAATCCTGAATAAAGTGGGTAAACTGACAGATGATGAGTTTACCATTATGAAAATGCACTCCACTTATGGCTATCATATTCTGGAGCCGAAGAAGGATATCTCGCAGGAGGTCAAACTCGGGGTACTGCAGCATCATGAAAAGATGAATGGAAAGGGATATCCCATGCAGGTGACCGGGGAGAAGATCCACCTGTTTTCCAGGATCATTTCAGTAGCTGATATTTATGATGCACTGGTGACAGAACGCCCTTATAAGAAACCCTTTTCTCCAAGAGCGGCAGTTGAGATGATCATGTCCATGACGGAAGAACTGGATATCAAAGTAATGAAATGCTTTATGGAAAGTGTGATCCTGTATCCGGTTGGCAGTGATGTCATGCTGAGTACAGGCGAAATGGCAAGGGTAGTAGAGAATCTGTCTTACGCTGTACTGCGGCCCAAGGTGCTTGGCCTGCAGAGCGGCAAGGTATATGATCTGGCCAATGATGTAAAGTGTGCGAATATTATTATTCTCTGACAGAAAGGCGATGAAATTATGTGTACGGCGGCAACTTATCGTACAAAAGATTTTTATTTTGGAAGAACATTGGATTATGAATTTTCCTACGGTGAGGAAATAACAGTGACACCAAGGAACTATCCTTTTTCTTTCCGGTATCTTCCAGAGAAAAGAGAGCATTATGCAATCATAGGCATGGCTCATGTGGAAGAGAATTATCCATTATATTATGATGCAGTCAACGAAAAGGGACTTGGCATGGCCGGGCTCAATTTCGTAGGGAATGCTGTTTATGGAGAAGTAAGGGAAGGGAAAGAGAATGTGGCAGTTTTTGAACTGATTCCATATATTCTTTCACAGTGTGAAAATACAGAAGAAGCAAGAGAACTCTTAGGAAAAATACAGATTACAGATACCAGATTCAAGGAACAGCTCCCAAATGGCAGACTGCACTGGATCATTGCAGATGAAAAGGAAGCCATTACTGTGGAGTCAGTCACTGAGGGACTTAAGATCTATGAGAATGCGCCAGGTGTCCTGACTAACAATCCACCCTTTCCCATGCAGATGTTCCAGCTGAACAATTATATGCAGCTCTCAAGCAGGCAACCGGAGAATCTGTTTTCTGACCGGCTTTCCTTGGAAACCTACAGCAGAGGGATGGGAGCCCTTGGACTTCCGGGAGATCTTTCATCAGCATCCCGTTTTGTACGGGTGGCATTTACAAAGCTCCATGCCAGATCGGGAGAAGGGGAAGCAGACAGTGTAGGACAGTTTTTCCACATCCTTGGAAGCGTTGAGCAGACGAGAGGATGCTGCGAGCTGGAGAATGGCAAATACGAAATTACCATTTACACCTCCTGCTGTAATGCAACAAAGGGCATCTATTACTACACGACTTATACGAACCGGCAGATCACAGCGGTTGACATGCACAGGGAGAAGCTGGATGGCACAGAGCTGATCCGCTATCCCATGCTGGAGGAAGAACAGATCCGGTTACAGAACGCATAAGGGCTGCTGCCGGCAGAATATACACAGAAACTTATGAAACAGAGGCAGTGTATAGAATGAAAGAAATACAGATCAGAAAATACGGGGAAAAGGATATTCCTGCCATGGTGAAAATCTGGAATGAAGTGGTAGAGGATGGCATTGCATTTCCCCAGTTAAAGGTACTGACAGAAGAAAGCGGCAGAGAATTTTTTGCGCAGCAGACATACTGCGGCGTAGCAGAGGGTGAGGCAGGAGAAGTACTTGGTCTCTATATCCTGCATCCCAACAATGTGGGAAGATGCGGACACATCTGTAATGCCAGCTATGCGGTAAGCAGAGAAAAAAGAGGACTGCACATCGGGGAGAAGCTGGTCAGGGACTGCCTCAGACAGGCTCACGAAGAAGATTTCCGCATTCTGCAGTTTAATGCTGTTGTGGCTTCCAATGTCCATGCAAGACATTTATATGAAAGAATTGGATTCCATCAGCTGGGAATCATTCCGGGAGGCTTTCTGTTAAAGGACGGCACATATGAGGATATCTGTCCTTATTATATAGAGGTCTGAAGAAAAAAGGGTAGCGGTGGAGATACTTTTTCGCTATAATGAGACAGAGAGATAAAGAGATGAAGCTGCGAAAACAGCAGAATGGAGGCATTATGGAAATCGTATGTTTGGATCTTGAGGGTGTACTGGTACCGGAAATCTGGATCGCTTTTGCAGAGGAGACAGGGATCCCGGAGTTAAAGAGAACAACCAGAGATGAGCCTGATTATGATAAGCTGATGAAATACAGGATCGGCATTTTAAAGGAACATGGACTTGGACTGAAGGAGATTCAGGAGACTATTGAGAAGATCGATCCTCTGCCGGGAGCAAAAGAATTTCTCGATCAGCTCCGCAGCCTGACACAGGTGATCATTGTCAGTGATACGTTTTCCCAGTTTGCAGGACCGCTGATGAAGAAGCTCGGCTATCCGACTATCTTCTGTAATTCTCTGGTAGTGGCACCGGATGGAGAGATCACAGACTTTAAGATGCGCTGTGAAAAGTCCAAATATACGACAGTAAAGGCTCTGCAGTCTATCGGCTATGATACGATCGCAAGCGGTGACAGCCACAATGATCTTGGCATGATCGAGGCTAGCAAGGCGGGCTTCTTGTTCCGCACAACAGATGCGATCAAACAGGAGTATCCGCAGTATCCCGCCTTTGAAACCTATGATGAGCTGCTTGCAGCGATCAAAGAAGTGATTGCCTGAAGACCGAAGAATCCTGCAAGCAGGATTCTTTTTTTTGTTCTTTACCTATTGACATGGTAGGCGAATAGGAATACTATCTCCATAGATGAAAAAAGGAGGAACACCGCACAATGGTAATTTCTTCAAAAGGAAGATATGCACTGCGGATCATGGTCTATCTGGCAGGAAAGCCGGAAGGAGAATATGTACCGCTGAAGGAAATATCCGAGAAGGAAAATATTTCACAGAAATATCTGGAAAGTATTGCGACAGTCTTGTCCAAGGGACATCTGATCGAGGCAGCAAGTGGTCATAAGGGCGGCTATCACCTGTCAAGGAAACCGGAGGAGTACAGTATAGGAGAGGTACTCCGTATGACAGAGGGAAGTCTGGCACCGGTGGCCTGTCTGAAAGAGGATGCGGGGCATTGTGATCAGGCAGATCTGTGTTATACGCTGCCAATCTGGCAGGGACTTGCCGATGTCATCAATAATTATCTGGATTCCATTTCCTTAAAGGATGTGGCAGACAGTGCACAGAATATGGAAAACAGTCAGGACATTCCTGACAAGAAGGAGGAGTAATTATGGAAGAAAAGCATTTGCTTACGGTGAAGGATCTGCATGTAAATGTGGAAGATAAAGAGATCCTGCACGGTGTGGATCTTACGATCAATAAAGGGGAGACTCATGTACTGATGGGACCGAACGGAACCGGCAAGTCGACCCTTGGCTACGCCCTGATGGGAAATCCGAGATACAGTGTCACAGAGGGTGAGATCTGGTTTCAGGGAAAGAATATAACAGAGGAAGCAGTGAATGAGAGAGCGAAGGATGGTATCTTCCTTTCCTTCCAGAATCCGCTGGAGGTACCGGGTGTTACCTTAAGCGCCTTTATCAGAAGCGCCCTGGAGCAGAAGACCGGCAAGCGGATCCGCCTCTGGGATTTCAAGAAGGAGCTGGCAAGAACCATGGAAATCCTGCAGATGGATCCTTCCTATGCAGAGCGTGATCTGAATGTGGGATTTTCAGGTGGTGAAAAGAAAAAGGCAGAGATCCTGCAGCTTCTGATGCTGAAGCCTTCCCTTGCCATTCTGGATGAAACCGATTCCGGTCTTGATGTGGATGCGGTCCGCACTGTTTCAAGGGGAATCGAGGAATACCAGAAGAACTGTGACGGTGGTCTTCTGATCATTACCCACAGTACGAGGATCCTGGAGTATCTTTCCGTGGATGATACCCATGTGATGGTAGAAGGAAAGATCGTAAAGACAGGAGATGCATCTCTGGTAGATGAGATCAATGAAAAGGGATTCAAAGAGGTAACATTATGAAAGAAAAAAGTCATGTAGAGGATATAGACAGAAGCATCTATGATTTCCGGGATGAAGAGAAGGATGCTTATCGGATCAATGCCGGACTGACCCCTGAGATCGTGGAGAAGCTGTCCAAAGAAAAGCATGATCCGGCATGGATGGAGCTGTTTCGTCTGCAGTCCCTGCAGATTTATAATCAGATGCCGGTTCCGGACTGGGGACCGTCCATAGAAGGACTGAACATGGATCAGATCGTGACCTATGTCAGACCGAATACCAAAATGCAGGCCAAGTGGTCTGATGTACCGGAGGATATCAAGAATACCTTTGAGCGTCTCGGTATCCCGGAGGCAGAGAGAAAGTCCTTGGCAGGTGTCGGTGCCCAGTATGATTCTGAACTGGTCTATCATAATGTAAGAGAAGAGGTAGCAGCGCAGGGGGTTGTTTATACAGATATGGAAAGTGCCCTGAACGGTGAATATGCCGATATGGTGAGGAAGCACTTTATGAAGCTGGTCAAGCCAAATGACCACAAATTTGCAGCCCTTCATGGCGCTGTATGGTCAGGCGGTTCCTTTGTTTATGTACCAAAGGGTGTATCCGTAGAGATTCCGCTGCAGTCCTATTTCAGACTGAATGCACCGGGAGCCGGACAGTTTGAGCATACCCTGATCATTGTGGATGAGGGAGCAGATCTGCATTTCATAGAAGGCTGTTCTGCACCGAAGTACAATGTAGCCAATCTCCATGCAGGATGTGTGGAGCTGTTCGTAGGAAAGAATGCAAGACTGCGTTACTCCACGATTGAGAACTGGTCCAAGAACATGTACAATCTGAATACCAAGAGAGCACTGGTAGAAGAGGGAGGAACCATCGAGTGGGTTTCCGGATCCTTCGGTTCCCACGTATCCTATCTGTATCCCATGAGTATCCTGAAGGGAAAGGGTGCCAAAATGGAATTTACCGGTATTACCTTTGCCGGAAAGGGACAGAACCTGGATACCGGTGCCAAGGTCGTACACAGCGCACCGGATACCAGCTCCTATATGAATACCAGATCCATTTCCAAGGATGGAGGGATCAGTACCTTCCGTTCTTCCGTAGTGGTGACAAAGGAAGCAAAAAATGCCAAATCAGCAGTTTCCTGTCAGTCTCTGATGTTGGATTCCATTTCCAGATCGGATACCATACCGGCAATGGATATCAGGACCAAGGATGCCAATATCGGACACGAGGCCAAGATTGGCAGTATCAGTGACGAAGCAGTATTTTATCTGATGAGCAGAGGCATGAGCGAAGAGGATGCAAGAGCCTGTATCGTCAGCGGATTTGCCGACAATGTTTCCAAGGAACTCCCGCTGGAATATGCAGTGGAGATGAACAATCTGATCCGCCTGGAAATGAAGGGCAGCATCGGATAAGGGAGGATAATAATGGAGCAGAACAGAGAGATCAAGATCAATCAGCTTCCTTCCAAAACCTGGCACTGGCTTCATGTGAATGAAGCTGTTGTTACGGTGCCGGAGAAGATGGAAGAAGCAGCTATCAAAATAGAAGAAACAGATCAGCTTGTAAAAGTAAAGGTGGCAGCAGGGGAAGGCAGCCTTCCTGTGAAAGCAGAAGCCGGAAAAGAGATCACTGTCGTAGAACAGCTTGGCAGTCCGGAAGAAAAGGAAACTGGAATGCTGAAATTCCACACGGAGCTGGAGCTTCAGGAAAACAGTCATATCCATCTGATCCAGATATGTATGCCCTCAGAAGGACAGACACTGATCAATAAGGTTACGGCAAAGGCAGAAAAGAATGCCAGGGTATCTGTAACTCAGCTTTTCCTTGGAACAGGGAATACCTACAGTGAAGTGAATGCAGGACTTCTTGGCAGGAAATCGGATCTGACAGCAAAGATCGGATATTTCCTGCAGAAAGAGCAGAAACTGGATATTAACCTGATCGCCGATCACAGAGAGGAAAAGACTACCTGCGATATTACGGCAGAAGGAACCCTGAAGGATAAGGCACAGAAGCTCTTCCGTGGAACCATTGATTTCAAAAAGGGCGCCTGTGGAGCGAAGGGAAGTGAGGTAGAGGAGGTACTGCTTCTTTCAGATGATATCGTCAATAAGACCATACCGCTGATCCTCTGCGCAGAGGAGGATGTGGAAGGTAACCATGGGGCAACTATTGGTGAGCTGGATGAAGAGACACTGTTTTACTTTGCAGCAAGAGGCATAGGCAGGAAAACAGCAGAAAATATGATGGCAAGAGCAAAGCTTGAAAAGCTCTGCCCTGAGATACCGGATGAGGAAACCAGGCAGCTTGTGATGGAGCAGCTTGAAAAGCTTATGCCTGAGACAGCAAGGGAGGAAAATGCAGATGAAGCGTGATTACAGAGAAGATTTTCCCTTGCTGATGCAGAATGAGACAGCCTATCTTGATAATGCGGCAACAGCCCAGCGTCCGGCCTGCGTGATTGAGCGGGAAAAAGCCTTCTACGAAACAGAGAATGCCAATCCCATGAGAGGGTTCTATCCTTTAAGCCTTGCAGCGACAGAAAGCTATGAAGAGGCGAGAAAAACCGTGCGTGATTTCCTGAACGCAGCCCACACAGAAGAGATCATTTTTACCAGAAATACAACAGAGAGCCTGAACCTTGTGGCATACAGCTATGGCCTTACCAATCTGAAGCCGGGAGATGAGATCGCCGTATCCATTATGGAGCATCACAGCAATCTCCTGCCATGGCAGATGACAGCCAGGGTGACAGGGGCAAAGCTCCATTTCCTTGAGTGTGAACAGGATGGCACACTTACAGAGGAAACCCTGACAAAGGGGATCCACGAAGGAACGAAGCTGGTAGCTGTGGCACAGGTATCCAATGTCCTTGGCTGCCAGAATCCCATAGAGGAGATTTGCAAAAGGGCACATGAGGTGGGAGCGGTCGTTGTCGTGGATGCCGCACAGAGTGCACCCCACATGCCGATCGACGTGCAGAAGCTTGATGCTGATTTTCTGGCTTTTTCCGGGCATAAGCTGCTTGGTCCCATGGGAATCGGTGTCCTTTACGGAAAGCGGGAGCTGTTAGATGCCATGCAGCCCTTCCTGACCGGCGGTGAGATGATCGAGTCCGTGACAAGGGAGGGAGCGGTCTTTGCGGAGCTGCCTCACAAATTTGAAGCTGGTACGGTGAATGCAGCCGGGGCAGCAGGCCTTGCTGCAGCGATCGAATATATTCAGGGTATTGGCTTTCCTGAGATCATGGAAAAGGAAGAAGCGCTGACCAGACAGGCCATGGAAGGAATCGCAAAGCTTCCTCATGTGAAGATACTCGGGTCGGAAAGACCGGAAAACCATACCGGTATCGTAGCCTTTACCATAGAGGGGGTGCATCCGCATGACGTCAGTGAGATCCTTTCCTCTGACGGGATCGATGTAAGAGCCGGTCATCACTGTGCACAGCCGCTGCTGGCCTATCTGGGGGACAATGTGGCAACAAGAGCCAGCTTCATGTTTTATAATACCCCGGAAGAAGTGGAAAGGCTCATTCAAAGCATAGCATCCATCAGAAGGAGAATGGGTTATGGAGAATAGAAATTTTTATAATGAGATACTGACAGAGCATAATATGCGTCCGGAATTCAAGCATGAGCTGCCGGATGCCAATATTGTTCTGGAAGGAAAAAATCCAAACTGCGGAGATGATATCTTCCTGAAGCTGAAGGTAGAGGACGGTGTGATCACAGATGGTGCCTTCACCGGAGACGGCTGTGCCATTTCCAGCGCATCTGCGGATATCATGCTTGGCATGATCATTGGAAAGACAAAGGAGGAGGCTCTGCAGCTTGGAGAGCTTTTCTTAAAGATGATCAAGGGAGAAGCCTCTGATGAGGAGATCGACCAGCTTGAAGAAGCATCGGCTCTGAAAGATATCGCTCATATGCCTGCCAGAGTCAAATGTGCGGTTCTTGGATGGCATACGCTGAAGGAGGCGCTGAAGGATCAGTAGCTGCACGGAAAAAATAACAGAAAACATGCTTATTGATTATGTTTCTCAATAACGAAAAAAGAATGGAATCTTTGGCACGGTGACGCTATAATAATTTTTTATAAAAAAAGAAAGGTACGGTGCAAAAGATGAAATTAAACCTTAAGAAAATTGATGGAAAAAAGACCGGTATTTTCGCAGCCGGTGTTCTCTTTGGAACAGCAGGGATTAAAATTCTTTCCAGCAGGGATGCCAGGAAAGTTTATACCTACTGTACAGCTGCAGTACTCAGAGCGAAAGAATGCGTCATGAAAACAGCAACCAATATCCAGGAGAATGCAGAAGATATCTACGCAGAAGCACAGCAGATCAATGAAGACAGAGCTGCTAAATATGATGAAGAGTATTCTGCAGAAGCAAAGGCTGAAGAAGTGTCAGAGGAAGCTGCAGGCGAATAAGTAAGGCTATGAGATTTATAATAAAGCATGAAATCAGAGGCAGGATGCGGATCCATATCCTGCAGAGCAGAATGAGCTTTGAACAGGCGGATATCCTGCAGTATTATCTGGATGCAAAGGAACAGGTCATAAATGCAAAGATCCAGGAGCGTACTGCAGATGTAACGGTCAGCTATCAGGGAAGCCGGGAGGAGATCCTTTCTGTGCTGGAAGCATTTACCTATGAAAGGGCGCAGGTGCCGGAGGTATATCTTAAGAATTCCGGCAGACAGATGAACCGGGAGTACTGGGACAGGCTGGTCAACAAAACAGTGATCTATTTTGGAAACAAGATCTTTCTTCCCTATCCGATCCGGGCAGGGATCACCATGATCACTTCCGTAAAATACATCTGGAAGGGACTGACGACTCTTGCCAGGCGAAGGATTGAAGTGCCGGTACTGGATGCCACAGCGATTGGTGTATCTATTTTTAGAGGTGACATTTCTACGGCAAGTTCCGTAATGTTTCTTCTTTCACTTGGAGAGATCCTGGAAGAATGGACACATAAGAAATCAGTCGGAGATCTGGCACGGAGCATGTCCCTGAATATCAGCAAGGTATGGCTTGTCCGTGATGGGCAGGAAATTATGGTTCCTGTTACCGAGATCAGGAGTGGGGATCCTGTCAGGGTACATATGGGAAATGTCATTCCCTTCGATGGCTGTGTGATTGAAGGAGAGGCTATGGTCAACCAGGCATCCCTGACCGGAGAATCCGTTCCAGTCAGAAGAGCAGAAGGCAGTACCGTTTATGCCGGAACAGTTGTGGAAGAAGGAGAGATCACCTTTAAGGTAAAGGAGGCAAACGGCTCCAGCAAGTATGAGAAGATCATGGCGATGATCGAGGAGTCCGAGAAGCTGAAATCCTCTCTGGAAAGTAAGGCAGAGCATCTGGCAGACAGACTGGTACCATATACCTTCCTGGGAACCGGTCTTGTATGGCTGCTTACCAGAAATATGACAAAGACGATCTCTGTACTGATGGTAGACTTCTCATGTGCACTGAAGCTGGCGATGCCTCTTTCCGTATTGTCAGCGATCCGTGAGGCAAGCACCCATGATATTACGGTAAAGGGCGGCAAGTATCTGGAAGCCATGGCAGATGCCACAACTATTGTCTTTGACAAGACAGGAACACTGACCAAGGCGCAGCCTACAGTAGTAGAAGTGATTTCCTTCAATGAGAAGTTACCGGATGAGCTGCTTCGTATCGCAGCCTGTCTGGAAGAGCATTTCCCTCATTCCATGGCCAAGGCCGTGGTACGGGAGGCTGAGAAAAAGCATCTGGTACATGAGGAGCTGCATTCCAAGGTGGAATATATCGTGGCTCACGGTATTTCTTCCATGCTGGAGGATAAAAAGGTAGTTATCGGCAGCTACCATTTTGTGTTTGAAGATGAAAAGGCACAGATCCCAGCAGAGAAGCAGGAGCTGTTTGACCATCTGTCTGCAGAGTATTCCCACCTATATATGGCGGTCGATGGAAGGCTTGCAGCCGTGATCTGTATTGAAGATCCACTCCGTCCGGAAGCAGCAGAGGTAGTAAAGGAGCTGAAAAAGACCGGAATCACCAAGGTAGTCATGATGACAGGTGACAGTGACAGGATCGCAAGGACGATCGCAGAGCGTGTCGGTGTGGATGAATATTATTCTGAGGTTCTGCCGGAGGATAAGGCGGGCTTTGTAGAGAAGGAAAAGGCAGCCGGACGGAAGGTGATCATGATCGGAGACGGTATCAATGATTCACCGGCTCTTTCCGCATCAGATGTGGGAATTGCCATCAGTGACGGTGCCGAGATCGCACGGGAGATCGCAGATGTGACCATTGGCGCAGATAATCTGTATGAAGTGGTTACATTGAAGAAGCTGAGCAATGCACTGATGAAGCGGATCCGTAAGAACTATAAGGCGATCGTAGGAATCAATGCAAGCCTGATCGCCCTCGGCGTAGCCGGTGTGTTCCAGCCAACGACATCCGCACTTCTTCATAATACCTCAACGCTGGTGATCAGTATGAAGAGCATGAAAAATCTGCTTGGAAAAGAAGAGAATGAAGAGGAAGCTGCTCATGGGGAAATGAATCTGGAGCTGGCAGTACAGTAAAAAGTAATGAGAAGGAAATATAACAGGCAGGCGGAGCTTTGGCTCCGCCTGTTTTCCATATATGAGATTTACTGCATCCGGAACTGTCTGGGTGTCATGCCGGTCAGCTTGCGGAACATGGAAGTGAAGTGGCTGGCATCAGCAAAGCCTACACGCTGTCCGATCACCTGGATCTGCAGCTGCCTGTTTGTCAGAAGCAGCTCTTTGGCACGGCTGATCCGGTAGAAGGTCAGGTATTCATAGACAGAACAGCCAAGAAAACGAAGGAAGAGCCGGGACAGATACTGCTGGGAGACATGCAGGGAGGCAGCAATCTGTGAAGCAGTCAGCTCTTCGTTGAAATGTACAGCGATCAGCTGCAGGGCAGGTGTGATATAGGACTGGTACAGAGGATGATCCTTGGCAGAATTGCCGCCGTTTTTGTCAGAAAGCAGGAGCATGAGGTGGTAACCTGTGACCGACAGAGCAGCGGTATCAACAGGAGATGCAGCCATAAGATCAGCACCTTCCCGGATCAGCTCCCGGATCGTTCCGGTATCAGAGGAAGGAAAGAAACGTACCTTGTCCTGGATCAGAGATGGAAGGATATCTGACAGGGTGCCGGTGAAGGTGACAAAGGTGGTGATCCAGTCCGCACCTTCTGCATGGTAGGAGTGAGGAACAAAAGGGGCGATCAGAAGCCCATCACCCTCTGTAAGCAGGTATGTCCTGCCGCAGGCAGTAAATGAGCCACAGCCCTGTTCAGTTTGTAAATAGTGATAGAGTGGATAACCCTCCGGTCTGTCCCAGGGTTCCTGATGCCAGTCAAAACCTGCGGAATCAAGCGTAAAAGGCTCTTGCAGCGGAGTGTTCCTGAAAAAAATAGGCATAGTACTTCTCCTGTTTCAAAATGTTATAGTTATTAGTTTATCATGTTACACATGAAGCTGTAAAGAACAGTTATAATCAGCATTAAGAGAAGCTGGAAAGAACAATAAAGGACATAAGGAGAAATAAATATGGCAGGTAAATTTCAGAGAATTTTGTATGGCGGGGATTATAATCCCAATCAATGGCCGGAGGAGGTCTGGAAGGAAGATATGAGAATGTTCCGCAAGGCCGGTATCAACAGTGCCACGATCAATGTTTTTTCCTGGGCGAAGCTTCAGCCATCAGAAGAAACTTATTATTTTGATGAATTGGATAAGATCGTAGACATGCTTTCTGCAGAAGAGGATGATATTGTCATGGCAACCTCTACAGGTGCCCTTCCTGCATGGATGGTAAAGCGCTACCCGGAGGTGGCAAGAACTGATTATGAAGGCAGACATCATAAGTTCGGACAGCGTCATAATGCCTGTCCTAATTCCCAGGTTTACCGGAAGTTTATGGTCAGCCTGACGGCAAAACTGGCAGAACGCTATGCACATAACCCTCATATTACCTGCTGGCACATCAACAATGAGTACGGCGGAGAGTGCTACTGTGAGAACTGTGAAAAGGCATTCCGTGTCTGGCTGAAGAAGAAATATAAGACGATCGAGGCTGTCAACAAGGCATGGAATACTGAATTCTGGGGACATACCTTCTATGATTTTGATGAGATCGTACTTCCAAATGTCCTGGGTGATGGAATCGGGACCGAGGATACTGCATTTGCAGGTCTTTCTATTGATTATAAGAGATTTAATTCCGACAGTCTGCTGGAAAACTACTGCATGGAGAGAGATGCCATCAAGGCAGTCAATCCGGGTGCGCTGGTGACCACAAACCTGATGGGCACATACAAGGGACTCGATTATTTCAAATGGGCGAAGGAAATGGATATTGTTTCCTGGGATAACTATCCGTCACTGGATACCCCCTGGAGCTTTACAGCCATGACCCATGATCTGATGAGAGGATTAAAGAAAGAGCCCTTTATGCTGATGGAGCAGACACCCAGCCAGCAGAACTGGCAGAAGTACAATTCACTGAAGCGTCCCGGACAGATGCGGGCACAGAGCTATCAGACACTGGCACATGGTGCAGATACCATTCAGTTTTTCCAGCTCCGCAGAAGTGTGGGCGGCTGTGAGAAATTTCATGGTGCGGTGATCGCCCATGCAGGAACAGAGAATACCAGAGTATTCCGTGAGGTATCGCAGCTTGGAGAAGAACTGGCAAGACTTGGCAGAGATATCCTTGGAACAGAGAACCGGGCAGAAGTAGCCATGATCTTTGACTGGGACAATTACTGGGGGCTGGAATATACAAGCGGACCTTCTGAGGATCTGAAGTACGTGGATCAGATCCATCAGTATTACCGTTATTTCTATGAGCACAACATTCCGGTAGATATGGTATCTGCAGAGGATACGTTTGCAGGCTACAAGGTAGTGGCAGCGCCTGTTCTTTATATGGTAAAGGAAGGCATGAAGAAAGCACTGACTGCCTTCGTAAAGCAGGGTGGTATCCTGATCCTGACTTATATGAGCGGTATCGTAGATCAGTCTGATAATGTATATCTTGGCGGATATCCGGGTCCCCTTCGTGAACTTGCCGGCGTGTGGGTAGAAGAAATTGATGCCCTGTTCCCGGATCAGAAAAATCAGATGATCTTTGCAGATGGCAGAGAGGCGGAATGCGGGCTTGTCTGTGATATCATGCATCTGGAAGGTGCAGAGGCACTTGCTGTATATGGCAGTGATTTTTATAAGGACAGCCCAGTCGTAACAAGGAATTCTTATGGAGAAGGAAGCACTTATTATATAGGAAGTGATCCGTCAGAGGAAGGAATAGAAATGATCCTTGACAAAGTCAGGGAAGAGGCCGGTATCAGCGGTGCATCTGGGGAGAAAGCCAGACTTGAGATCGTCAGCAGGTGGAATGGCGAACAGGAATACGGCTTCCTGATGAATTTCACCGATCAGGTGCTGCCGGTTCCAGAGAGGTTTGCAGGAAAAGAAGACCTTCTTACAGAAAAGGCTGTTGAAAGTGGTGAAGCCATGAAGAAATATGATGTAAAGATCGTAAAGATGTAATAGAAAAGTTCCAGGGCTCCTGCCATACGGCGGGAGCCTTTTTCGCGGAGAGCCTTTTTCCTTCATTTTTATAATGACACAAAATAGAGGAAATGCTATAATAAGACTGCTTTACTGGGTTCACCGGCACAAAATGGGGAAAACTGTATAAAGTGAATAATAAAAGGACTTCTGTTTTATGAAAATAAATGTGAATGGATATGAAATTGCCTATCAGATAACCGGAGAGGGCGAGGATACGGTAGTGATCCTGCAGGGCTGGGGTACGGAGCTTGCTACCTACAATTCAGTAGCGGCCTGTATTTCAGACAGATACCGGGTAGTGCAGTTTGATTTCCCGGGCTTTGGGGCAAGCGATGAGCCAAGAGAACCCTGGGCGGTAGAGGATTATGCAAAGTTCTTTCTGGATTTCATGGCTGCTCTTGGCATTCAGAAGGCAACGCTGATCGGTCATTCCTATGGAGGAAGAGTCATCATACGGCTGGCAGCAAGAGAGAGCCTGCCCTTTACCATAGAGCGGATCGTACTGATCGACAGTGCAGGGATCCTGCCAAAGAAAACCTGGAAACAGAAAATGAAGATCAGACGCTATAAGGTGCTGAAAAAGATCGTAAACCTGAAGCTGGTATATGCCATCTGTCCGAGACTGATCGATGAATGGAGGAACCGTCAGGGATCAGCCGATTATCGGAATGCATCGCCCATGATGCGCCAGTGCCTTGTGAAGGCAGTCAATGAGGACCTGACAGAGCTTCTGCCCAGGATCAGACAGGATACCCTGCTGATCTGGGGAGATCTGGATACAGCAACACCGATCGCTGATGCGAAGCTCATGGAAGAAAAGATCCCCGGGGCAGGTCTTGCGGTGATTCCCGGCACCGGACATTTCAGCTTTCTGGAGAACCCGGCGCTGTTCCGGAGCATTATGCAGGCATACTTTGCCTAGGCGGGGAATAAAACGAAAAGAAAGGTGCTTTTACCATGATAACCATTACAGCCATCAGTATCCTCTGTACTGTGCTGACACTGCCGGCATTCTTATATGTGCTGCGCTATAATCTGCATATGTTCCAGTTAAACGGGTACAAAAATGGAGAACATATCCACTGGCTTAAGAAAAATGTAAGCAGACAGTATCTGCTGATCCTGATCGGAATCCTTGGAGCTTTAAGCATGTGCCTGCCCGGCATCGTGACACTATTCCTGCAGGCAGCATGTGCCCTGATCTGCATGAAGTATTATCTTTATCTGAAGAAAACCAATACCAAGAAGAAGCTGGTCTATACAGCCCGTGTGAAAAGGCTGATACTGACGGACAGCATCCTGGTGATTTTACTGCTTGTTCTGACAGGAGTATTTCTTGGAGTCAGCAGGATTGCCGGTGCGTTTGCCGTCCTGACTACGCTGCAGATCATTGCACTTGTGATCGTAAACTGGATCAACAGGCCGGTGGAGGGCATGATCAACCAGCACTATATCAATGATGCGAAAAAAAAGCTGCGGAGTGTGCCGGATCTGACCGTGATCGGTGTGACCGGAAGCTATGGCAAGACCAGTGTGAAATATTATCTGGATACCTTATTAAAGGAACATTTCGAGGTGCTGATCACACCGGAGAGCTACAATACCCCCATGGGTGTTGTCAAGACGATCCGCAGTTCCTTAAAGCCCTCCCATCAGATCTTTATCTGTGAAATGGGTGCCAGACACGTAGGGGATATCAAGGAGATCTGTGGTATCGTTCATCCTGAACACGGGATCATTACTTCCGTAGGCCCCCAGCATCTGGAAACCTTCTTTAATATGGACAATATCGTAAACACCAAGTTTGAGCTGGCGGATGCCCTGCCGGAGGTGGGGCTTCTTTTCCTGAACGGGGATAATGAATATATCAGGAACCACAGTGGTAAATACAAAAATAAGATTTTTTATACTACTGGAGAATGGGCGAAGGTCAGGGAGATGGAAAGCCAGATCGAAGAGGGAGAGGTTCCCCAGTATTATCAGACAGGGGACGTGAAGCTTTCCCGTACCGGTACGGAGTTCACTGTGACAGCTCCGGATGGAGAGAAGGAAACCTTCCAGATGAGGCTTCTTGGTGAGCACAATGTGATCAATGTGGCAGGTGCTGTTGCGGTGGCGAATACACTTGGTATTCCGCTGAAGCAGCTCAAGGTTCCGGTCCGCCGGATCCAGCCGGTCGCACACAGGATGCAGCTTCTGGAAAGAGGAAATTATACGATCATTGATGATGCGTTTAATTCCAATCCGGTAGGCTCCCGGGCAGCGGTAGAGACATTGAAGCAGTTTGAGGGTGTCCGTATCCTGATCACACCCGGCATGGTAGAGCTTGGAGAAAAGGAAGAGGAATACAATTACAAATTCGGTACCTATGCGGCAGACTGCTGCGATTATATCCTTTTAGTAGGGGAAAAGCATACAGCCCCCATCCACAAAGGGGTACTGGAGAGCGGATTTTCACAGGAAAGATGCAGAGTATTTGAAAAGCTGGAGGATGCTCTGTCATTTGCATATAGTATTAAAGCTGAAGGCCATAAATTTATTCTGCTGGAAAATGACCTTCCGGATAATTATTAAGGAGGCAGTTCATGAAAACAAAAGTGGCAGTAATGTTTGGTGGAAAGAGTGTGGAGCATGAGGTATCCGTTATCTCCGGAATCCAGGCGATCATGAGTATGGATCAGGAGAAATACGAGGTTATTCCCGTATATCTTACCAAGAAAAATGAAATGTATGTAGGCGAGGAGATCGGCAAGATCGAGGCCTATAAAGATATTCCGGGACTTTTGTCAAAGTCACAGAGAGTAATCCTTGTGAATGAGGACGATCACATCGTGCTGATGCCCTATCCGGTGAAGCTGTTTGGCAAAAAGAGCATAGAAGTGGATATTGCATTCCCAATCGTACATGGAACCAATGTGGAGGACGGTGCCCTGCAGGGCTATTTAAAAACGATTGGTATTCCCTTTGTGGGCTGTGACGTGACGGCCTCTGCCCTTGGCATGGATAAATACGCATCCAAGGTGGTGCTGAAGGAGAATGGTGTTCCGGTGCTGGATGGCTACTGCTTCACTACATCCGATTATGCGGAGATCGACAGCATTCTTGATAAGGTGGAAAAGGAGATCGGCTATCCGGCTATCGTAAAGCCAGTAGATCTTGGCTCCAGTGTGGGGATCAGTGTGGCGAGAAACCGCAGTGAGCTCACTAGTTCCATTGATGATGCGTTCCTTTATGCAAGAAAGATCATCATTGAGCATGCGATCACAAAGCTCCGTGAGATCAACTGCGCCGTACTTGGAGATGAAAATGAGGCGATTGCTTCCGAATGCGAAGAGCCTCTGCATACCAAGGATATCTTAAGCTATGAGGATAAATATGTAAGCAATGCCAAGGGCAGCGGCTCAAAGGGCATGGCAAGCGTGTCCCGTAAGATCCCGGCAGAGCTCTCTCCTGAAAAGAGAAAGGAAGTACAGGAGCTGGCAGTAAAATCCTTCCAGAAGCTTGGCTGTAACGGTGTAGCAAGGATCGACTTCATGATCGATGAGGAAAATGGAAAGCTTTATTTTAATGAGATCAATACCATTCCGGGCTCCCTGGCCTTTTACCTGTGGGAGCCTGTAGGGATCAGCTATCCGGAGCTTCTCGACCGGATGATCCGGCTGGCATTAAAGAGAGTAAGGGAAGAGGAAAGCATAACCTTCTCCTTTGATACCAATATCCTGAACCAGAATTCCCTTGGCGGAGTTAAGGGCGGCAAGATGGGAAAGCTGAAAGCACCCTTGCAATAAGAACAGAAGAGGAGAAGACAGATGAGACAGAATAGTAAAACAAGAAATATGGCAGTCACAGGCATGCTGGTGGCAGCAGGCCTGATCATTCCTTTTGTTACCGGACATGCTTTCGGCGTTCCCGGTACTGTGCTGCTTCCCATGCATTTACCGGTATATCTGATGGGAATGCTCTGCGGACCACTTTACGGGCTGATCGGGGGCATCATTACACCAATCCTGTCCAGTATCCTGACCGGAATGCCGGCACCTTACCCGATGCTTCCGGTGATGATCGGTGAGCTTGCAGTTTATGGACTCCTTGGCGGACTGTTTTATCATTCCGGAAAGCTGAAGATCTATCCGGCACTGCTTGCAGCCATGATCCCGGGCAGGATCGTGCATGGGATCATCTTCGCCGTTATGATGTTTGCAGGAAATAAGCCGGTTACCTTTGCCAGTGTATTTGCCTCCAACATCGATGGGATCCCCGGTACCGTGATCCAGCTGATCCTCGTTCCGGTATGCGTGAAGGTGTTCGAAAAGCTGATGGGAAGAGAAGGAATGCCCGGCCGGTCAGATGCCCTGCAGTCAGTCCGTGAGCAGGCAAAGCAGCTGATCGCAGAAGGAAAGGCTTCCTTTGTCGTGATCAGACAGAATGAGATCGTATATCAGGATCTTGGCAATGGCATCCGCCCGATCATGAAAGTGATGGAAAATAACCGTGAGATCCTGTTTGATGCGGTGATCGTAGATAAAATCGTAGGAAAGGCTGCAGCCATGCTGCTTACTCTTGGCGGAGCCAGTGATATTTATGGGGAGCTGATGAGCAAAGCTGCAGAGGAATATCTGACTGCACATGACAAGAAGATCAGCTATGGAAGATGCATCCAGGTGATCAGCAACCGTACCGGAGATGGCATTTGCCCGATGGAGCGTGCCGTGGCAGATATCGATGATCCGGTAGAGGGATATGAAAAACTGAAGGAAACCGTGAAGCAGCTTTCCAGAAAAGCCATTTAAGACCATATAACGGAAAAACATTTATTGCATAATGAAAACTTCTATGCTACACTCAAACCAAAGCATAGAAGTTTTCTTATTTTCGGACAAAGTCCTTTCTTAAGATCAGAAGCCTTCCTGCCAGGAAGTGCTCTGATATTCTAAAAGATCAGAAAATCCATGCTTTTCAATCCAACATTAAATTGAACAGGCAGGGGATTTTCGAAACCCATAGAAAGCTCCTGCACGCAAAGGAGGAATCATATGGGGAAATACGATAGGTGCATGAAGGCGTATCTGCAGGACAAAAGACGGTTTGCAGATCTCTTCAATGGCAGCTGCTTTCAGGGAAGGCAGGTCATCCGGGCAGAGGATCTGGAGGAGGCTTCGGAGAACTATGTGGCCGTGGAGGAAAAGCAGCCAGGAAAGCCACTGCAAAAAGGAACGGAGATCATCCGTGATGTGAAAATGAGGTACCGTTCAGGGATGATCCTTCAGGTGCTGGCGGTAGAAAACCAGAGTTACATAGACTATGGCATGCCGGTTCGGTGCATGGGCTATGATGCTGCAGAGTACAGCAGACAGCTGAAGGAGAGAAAGCAGGAACGTAGGCTTCTTGCAAGGCGGAAGGAAGAATCTGAGAAAGAGCTGAAAACCACCATAGATGAAAGACTTTCAGGGATCCTGAGATCAGACAGGCTGCATCCGGTTTATACGATCTGCCTTTACAGTGGGGAGGAACCATGGGACGGACCAAGGAAGCTGTCAGATATGATGGAGTTTGATCAAGAAGAATCAGTTCGATCATTGTTTAAGGATTATCCACTGACATTATTTTGTATCAACGAGAAGGAAGGGTTTGAAGAGTTCCATTCCGGCTTAAAGCAGCTGTTTTGTGCGATGAACTGCCGGAAGGATAAAGAGAGGATGGCAGAGCTGATGAAAAATGAAGCTTATGCTCACCTGAGTAAAGAAACTTGGGAAGCGATAGCGGTCATGACAGACAATGCAGCAATGCTTCAGAAGAAGGATAAGTATAAAACAGAAAACGGGGAAGAGGAGGAATACAATATGTGCCAGGCATTAGAAGAGTTAATGGAAGAGAGAGAAAGCGTGGGAGAAAGAAGAGGCAGAACTGAAGGAAGAAGAGAAGGAAGAAACGAAGGCAATTTAGAAAAGACGAAAATTGTAGTCCGTAATCTTCTGCGAATGGGATTTTCTGTAGATGATATCTGTAAAGCTGCTGAATGTGCCCCTGCACTGGTGAAGGAAATACAGGATTTACCTGGTTGATGCTGTTGCTTTGGACTCATCTGAGTAAAGAAACCTGGGAAGCGATAGCAGTCATGACAGACAATGCAGCAATGCTTCAGAAGAAGGATTTATATAAGACCATAAACGGGGAAGAGGAGGAATACAACATGTGCCAGGCATTGGAAGAACTGATGGAGGATAACAGAAATGAAGGAAGAAGAGAGGGCAGAAATGAAGGAAGAAGGGAAGGAAGAAACGAAGGCAATTTAGAAAAGACGAAAACCGTAGTCCGAAATATGCTGGATCGGGGATATGAAATAGAAGATATTTGTGCCATAGCAGGATGTGAGGCTCCGTTTGTAGAAGATGTGAGAAAGGAGCTGCACTGGTGAAAGAAATGCAGCAATGCTTCAGAGGAGGTGAGAAGGAATCAAAATATTAAAATAAATCAAGAATTTTGATAAAATAACCACTTGATAAGATCAAGAAACTATGATACTATTTAATCTGTCATCAGAAATGATGATGAAATGCAAAGAAGAGGAATAGTAACCCTACGCTGGAAAGCAGAGAACTGCCGGTTGGTGCGAGACAGTCAGAAGCAGAAGGAGAACTCACCTTGGAGCAGCTGACTGAAGGCCGATGAGTGTGATGCATGGCTGTGTAGGTTCAGACGGGATCCTGCCGTAGAAGAGGGAAGGACATATCCTGATCAGGAACGTGTCTGATGAGAGCATGGAATACCATGAAGTAGAGTGGTACCGCGTAAGATTTTACGTCTCTACAGAAATGCGGAATGCATTCTGTAGAGATTTTTTATGTCATTAGGAAATTACTCCGTAATGTTCCAATGACATAAAAAACCTCCGGACAGGATCGCACTGCGGCGGAAGGGTAGATGTCGCATGGAGCGACCCGCCGCAGGCGGAGAATCCTGCAAGCAGGATTCTTTTTTATGTCAGACAGGCACAGAAAACGGACTGTGACAGGACGAAAGCAGGCTGAGAGAAAATGGAAGCGAGGAGAAAAATATGAATATTGCAAAGAAATATGGAAAATCTTATTTTATGCCCCCTGTAGTCACCTATGACTGGGTGAAAAAGGATACCATTGATAAGGCACCGATCTGGTGCAGCGTGGATCTGAGAGACGGTAATCAGGCGCTGATCGAGCCCATGAATCTTGAGGAAAAGATCCAGTTTTTCCAGATGCTTGTGGATATTGGCTTTAAGGAGATCGAGGTGGGATTTCCGGCAGCTTCCGATACCGAGTACAGCTTTATGCGGGCGCTGATCGAGCGGAATATGATTCCTGATGATGTAACTGTACAGGTGCTGACACAGGCCAGGGAGCATATTATCAAGAGAACCTTCGAGGCGGTCAAGGGTGCACCCCATGCAGTAGTCCACCTTTACAATTCTACCTCTGTGGCACAGAGAGAGCAGGTATTCCGTAAGAGCAGGGAAGAGGTAAAGCAGCTTGCCGTTGATGGTGCCAAATTGTTAAAGCAGCTTGCTGATGAAACAGACGGAAACTTTACTTTTGAATATAGTCCGGAGAGCTTTCCCGGAACAGAAGTTGATTATGCACTGGAAGTATGCAATGCGGTTCTGGATGTATGGCAGCCGACGGAAGATAATAAGGCGATCATTAATATCCCGACTACTGTGCAGATTGCAATGCCCCATGTGTTTGCCTGCCAGATCGAGTACTTCCATAAGAATCTGAAATATAGAAATGCCGTAACCTTAAGCGTGCATCCCCACAATGACAGGGGCTGCGGCGTCAGTGACGCGGAGCTTGGTGTGCTGGCCGGTGCAGACAGGGTGGAGGGTACTCTGTTTGGCAATGGAGAAAGAACTGGAAATGTGGATATCATTACCCTTGCCATGAACATGGTGTGTCACGGGGTGGATCCGCACCTTGATTTCTCACACCTTGCAAAGATCAGGGAGAACTATGAGCGCCTGACAGGAATGCGTGTTTATGAAAGGGCACCTTATGCAGGAGATCTTGTATTTACTGCATTCTCCGGTTCTCATCAGGATGCGATCTCTAAGGGTATGACATGGTGGAACGAAGGCAGGAGCAATGGCAAATGGGATGTGCCTTATCTGCCGATCGATCCGGAGGATATTGGAAGAGAGTATGAATCTGATGTTATCCGTATTAACAGCCAGTCCGGAAAGGGTGGTATTGCCTACATCCTTAAGCATAATTTTGGTATTGCACTGCCTGATAAGATGAAGGAAGAGGTTGGTTACCTGATGAAGGGAGTTTCTGACAGGAAGCACAGTGAGCTGGCACCGGCAGATATTTACAGGATCTTTGAGGACAGCTATGTGGATCAGAGAGAGATCTTTGATATCCCTGAGTGTCATTTCAGGCAGACACCGGATGGAATTACTGCTGAAGTGACTATAGAGCAGAATAAAGAAAGAAGAGTCATTGAGACATCAGGTAATGGACGCCTTGACGCAGTCAGCAATGCGATCAAGCTTTACTTTGGCATCAGCTATGAGCTTTCTGTTTATGAGGAAAATGCGATTTCCAGGGGATCCTCCTCCAAGGCAGCAGCCTATGTGGGTATCATGAAGGATGGAAAAATGTACTGGGGCGTTGGTATTGATGAGGATATCATCAAGAGCTCCATCGCCGCACTGGTATCAGCCGGAAATAAGCTGACACAGAGTGAAAATATCCGCGAAGGCAGAGAAGAACGCATTGTGGACATCATGAACTATCTGAAGAACCATTACAAGGATGTGACACTGGATGAGCTCGCAGACAATTTCAATCTTTCCAAGCCTTACCTTTCCAAGTATATTAAGGAAAATGCAGGCATCACCTTCCAGGAGGCAGTAAAGCAGGCCAGGATGAAAAAGGCGCGGGCCATGCTGAAGGAGTCCAATAAGACTGTAGAAAGCATTGCGGCATCTGTAGGGTATGAAAATGTAGAGCATTTCAACAGGCTGTTCAAGAAATCCTATGGCATGACACCGGTACAGTTCCGCAGAGAGAGCCGTTAAGGATCCGGAATAGGAAAATAAGCAGGAAAAATAAGAATTTTGACAGTTGAAAAAACAGTATGGTTCATGTACAATAAAAGAGGCGTAAGTATAGTAGCAGGAAAGGATGATGGGTATGGAATTCTTTTTACTGGCCGGTGGTCTTTTGATTGTGATCATAGCTGTTGTGATAGCTGTAGTGTCTTCTGTTGTTTCTGCAGTTGCGGCAGAGCAGGATGAAGAAGCAGAGCAGTAAGACCTGAGCGGAATGGATGATAGAAGAGGGCAGGAGAGATTCTGAGCCCTCTTTTTTATACTTTTTTTAGATTCCTTTATATTGCGTTAATTGATTTCCGATATATGAGGGAGTAAAATAAAAACAGTTTTATTGAAAATCTGAAGAGTCGGAAGGGGTAATTCCATGAGAGAAAAAATATATCGTTTTATGATGGGCAGGTACGGAAATGACAGGTTTAACAGATTTTTGACGATTCTTTCCGTGGTCTTTCTGATTCTTTCCATGTTCCGGATTCCTTTTGTTTATATACTGGCACTTGTATGCCTTGGTTATGCCTGGTTTCGGATGATGTCGAAGAATACCTATAAGCGGAGCCTTGAAAACAATAAATATATGCAGTATGAATATAAGATAAAACAGTGGTTTTCTAAGATAAAGTGGAGATTCCAGCAGTCAAAGACGCATCATATTTACAAATGTCCGTCCTGTAAACAGAAAATCAGAGTGCCGCGCGGAAAAGGAAAAATTGAGATCCGATGTCCTAAATGCGGACAGACATTTATCAAAAAGAGCTGATCAGGAGAGAAAAGATGTTTGGATATATCATTATTAATAAGGGGGAAATGAAGTTCAGGGAATTTGATGTATATCATTCCTATTATTGCGGCCTGTGTCAGACACTGAAGGATAAATACGGCCTTGCCGGGCAGGCAGCCCTGACCTATGATATGACATTTCTGGTAATGCTTCTGACAAGTCTGTATGAACCGGAGATCATGGAAGAGAAAAGGAGTTGTCTGATCCATCCTTTTGAAAAGCATCTGATCAGGAGAAGCAGCTATACGGAGTACGGGGCAGATATGAATGTTCTGTTTGCAGAGTACAAGTGCCAGGATGACTGGACGGATGACAGAAAGCTGTGGAAGCTGGCTTATGGCAAGCTTCTGAAAGGCGCCTGCAGGAAGGCAGAATCAGATAATCAGGAGAAAATAAGGCGGATTGACAACCTGATGCATAAGCTTTCCATAGAAGAAAAAAAGAACAATCAGAATATAGATGAAATGGCTGGGATCTTTGGTGAGATCATGGGTGAGATCTTTGCAGTCAGGAAAGATGAGTGGGAGGAATCCCTGAGGATCATAGGGACATATCTGGGAAAATATATTTATCTGCTGGATGCTTATGAGGATATAGAGGAAGATTTTCAGAGAAAGCGATATAATCCATTGAAAAAGGCATGTGAGAATCCTGATTTTGATGAGGAGATCAAGACGATCCTGACGATGATGATGGCAACCTGCTCCAGGGAATTTGAAAAACTGCCAATTATAGATAATGTAGAGATCCTGAGGAATATCCTGTATTCCGGTGTATGGTACCGATATGAGGCGGTAAGGGATGCAAGAGAGAAGAGAAAGGCACAGGGATGAGAGATCCGTATCAGGTCCTCGGCGTCAGCAGAAGTGCGACAGAGGAGGAAATAAAAAAAGCATATAAGGCATTAAGCCGCAGGTATCATCCGGATGCCAATATCAATAATCCAAACAAGGATCAGGCGGAGGAGAAATTCAAGGAGATCCAGCAGGCCTATCAGCAGATCATGAAGGAAAGAACCTCAGGGTATGGCTACGGCAGTGCAGGAAGCAGGACCGGCTCCTATGGAGGCTCGTCCTATGGCGGCTATGGGGATTTTGGAGGCTTCGGCGGTTTCGAGGATTTTTTCGGAGGTGCTTTCCAGGGGCGCGGCTACAGCGGCAGCTCTACCGGCTATGAGGAGGATAACTACATCCGGGCAGCCGGAAACTATGTCAGAAATGGTTATTATAAGGAAGCAAGGAATGTACTGGATGGCATGGAAGAGGATAAGAGGAGTGCCAGATGGTATTATTACAGCGCACTGGCGCATGCGGGTCTCGGTAATCAGGTATCTGCACTGGAACATGCAAGAAAAGCGTCATCCATGGAGCCGTCTAATGCAGATTACAGAAATCTTGTTAATCAGTTTGAAAATGGCGGCAGCTGGTATCAGCAGAAGCAGTATACCTATGGACAGCCATATTCTGTGGGAAATGGCCTGTGTATGAAGCTCTGCATAGCAAATCTGCTCTGTAATCTTTGTTGCGGAGGTGGAGGATTGTGCTGTGGGGGCAATCCCTATGGGAGATTTTATTAAGTTGCAGAGTTGAGGTGCCTGGTAATTCTACGCTGGCATCTGCATCTGCAAAAAACTCTTGAAATCAACAGTTATATATGATAATCTTTTAACAGACAAAGGGGTCTTTGGGTTTTTACCCCTTTTTCTTTGTATACAGGGATACACCCAAAAGAAAATGGCAGAGCTTTTGGGGAATGAAGACCAAAGGCCTGCAGTAGGAGATGATATATCAATGAAAAAGGTAATTGGTCTGATACCCTTATATGATGAAGAAAAGGACAGCTGCTGGATGCTCCCGGGCTATATGAAGGTGATAGAGGCCTGTGGTGCCCTGCCGGTCATGCTGCCCCTGACAGTGAATCAGGAAGAACTGGATCAGTGCTTTTCCATGTGTGATGGACTGCTTTTCACCGGGGGACATGATGTGGATCCGGCTCTTTACGGAGAAGAGAAGCTTCCTGAATGCGGACAGTGCTGTCATGAAAGGGATGTGATGGAATCCTATCTGTTTGATAAGGCAGTGAAGGAGGATCTTCCTGTATTCGGGATCTGCCGCGGGATTCAATTTATGAATGCCAGGCTTGGCGGAAGCCTTTATCAGGATCTGGAAACCCAGCATCCATCAGAAACAGAGCATCATATGACACCACCCTATGACAGAGGGATCCATAAGGTGACAGTAAGGGATGGGTCACTTCTGGCTGATATCATCGGTGCAGGAGAACACAGAGTGAACAGCTATCACCATCAGGCAGTGAAGGATCTGGCCCCTGTGGCTGAGGCGATGGCATATTCAGAGGATGGTCTTGTGGAGGCACTCCGTTTGCCGGATAAGAAATTTATAGTTGGCGTACAGTGGCATCCGGAATTTGCCTACGAAAAGGATCCGGAGTGTCTGAAGCTGGTGCAGGCCTTTGTGGATGCCTGCTAAGAGTGATCCTGCTGCGGCGAGAAGCCGCTTAAGGATAGATCACATGGGGACGCAAGCCTCATGATTCATAAAAAGGAGGAGAATTATTATGAAGAAGAAAACACTTGCACTTATTATGGCAGCAGCCATGGTAATGGGTCTTACTGCATGTGGCAGCGCAGCTGACACCACAACAGAGACCACAGAAACAACAGAAACAGCAGAGGAAACAGCAGAAGCGGCAGACGATGCAGCTGCAGCTGAGGAAACGGCTGAGACAACAGAGGAAAGCACAGATACAGCTTCTTCTGACAAGGTATGGGTCGTAGCAACAGATACAGCCTTCAAACCCTTTGAGTACACAGATGATAAGGGTGACTTCGTAGGAATTGATATGGATATTCTTGATGCAGTAGCTAAGGATCAGGGCTTCCAGTATGAAGTGCAGGTTCTTGGATGGGATGCTTCTATCGCAGCATGTCAGGCAGGACAGGCAGATGGTATGATCGCCGGTGCTTCCATTACTGACGAACGTAAAGAATCCGGATGGATCTTCTCTGATGGATATTATGATGCAAATCAGAGCATGGCTGTAGCAGCTGGTTCTGATATCAAGGGCTTTGAGGATCTGAATGGCAAGTCTGTTGCAGTTAAGACAGCTTCCATGGGTGCAACCTATGCAGAGAGCCTTGCAGACAAGTATGGCTTTACTGTTACCTACTTTGAGGATTCACCGACCATGTACCAGGCAGTTGTTGGCGGACAGGTTGTAGCATGCTTCGATGATACACCGATCATGGCAAGCAATATCAAGGATACCGGTATTGGTATGGAAATCGTTGATGGTACAGGAAATGATCCTGCAGCATACGGCTTTGCTATTTTCAACAAGGACAATCAGGAGCTGATCGATATGTTCAATGCCGGTCTTGCAAATATCAAGGCAGATGGAACATATGATGAAATTATTGCTAAATATTTAGGTTAATTCAGTTAAAAGGGTGAGACACTATGCTTAAAATTATTACTGTCTACGGGAATATGCTGTTGGTGGCAATGGGGAGAACCCTGCTGCTGGCATTCCTTGGTTTAGCTTTTGCATGTATTCTGGGAATGTTTTTCGGACTTCTCAGTGTAGTGAAAAATAAGGTATGTAATATCATTGCACAGGTTTTTGTATTCGTGATACGTGGTGTGCCGATGATCGTACTGGCATTTTTCATTTATTTTGGTATTCCCTATCTGATCAATACGATCATGGGAGTGGGCGGAGGCTTTACCTTATCTGCTCTGCAGGCAGGAACAGCGTGTCTTGCCCTGAATTGTGGCGCCTATATGGCTGAGATCATCCGTGCCGGTATCCAGTCCGTGGATATCGGCCAGATGGAAGCCGGAAGGAGTCTCGGGCTTCCTTACTGGAAGACTATGAGAAAGATCATTCTTCCCCAGGCGATCCGGACGATGATCCCGAGTATCATCAATCAGTTTATCATTACGGTTAAGGATACCTCTATTTTGTCTGTTATTGGTTTCCCGGAGCTTGTTCTGGCAGCCAAGCAGGTGCAGGCAAATACATTCAAGGCATTTGAAACATGGGCAATCGTAGGTGTTATGTACCTGATCGTTATCACGGCGCTTTCCTATATTGCCAAGCTGGTAGAGAGGAGGATGAACCGTGGGATCAACAGATAAAAAGGTAAAGATCAGCGTTAAAAAGCTGAGAAAGTGCTTTGATGACCTGGAAGTGCTTAAGGATATTTCCACAGAGGTTTATGAAGGAGAGGTAGTTGTCATACTTGGTCCTTCAGGCTCCGGCAAATCTACATTCCTGCGCTGTCTGAATCGTCTGGAGGATGCAACAGCAGGCACGATTATCGTAGATGATGTGGATATTACAGCAAAAAAGGTCAATATGAACAAGGTGCGCGAGAACATCGGCATGGTGTTCCAGCACTTTAACCTGTTCAATAACATGAATGTTCTGGACAATCTGATGCTTGCACCGTTAGAGCTGAAAAAGGCTGACAAAAAGGAGGCTGAAGAGCGTGCCAGGGCAATGCTTAAGAGAGTAGATCTGCTGGAGAAGGCAGATGCTTATCCGTCACAGCTTTCCGGTGGACAGAAGCAGCGTGTGGCAATTGCAAGGGCTCTGTGTATGCAGCCTGATATCATGCTCTTCGATGAGCCGACCTCGGCGCTGGATCCGGAAATGGTAGGTGAAGTACTGGCTGTTATGAAGCAGCTTGCAGCTGATGGCATGACGATGATTATTGTTACACATGAGATCGGATTTGCACGAGAGGTTGCTGACAGGGTTATCTTCATGGATGGCGGCTATATTGTCGAAGAAGGAACACCAAAGGAAGTGATCCTGAATCCGAAGGAGCCAAGAACAATCAGCTTCTTAAATAAGGTGCTGTAGGTCACAGGGAGGAAAAGATGGAAAAGTATGCGATTACGATTTCAAGACAGTTTGCATCCATGGGAAGATCTATTGCACAGGAATTGGCAGAGCAGCTTCATATAGAATTCCTGGACAGGGACATCGTAGATGAAACAGCCAAGCGTATGAATGCCACTGTACGGCAGATCAGTAAGGAGGAAGAGGGCATCAGCTCCAAATTTTCCTATCGTATGTACCCGCTTGGACTTGGTGTGCCGGCGGTGAAGGATGAACTGTTCAAGGTACAGCAAAGTATCATCCAGGACTTCGCTAAGAAGGAATCCTGTATTATCGTAGGGAGATGTGGCGGTTACTGTCTGCGGAATGAAGAGCGGTTACTGAAGGTTTACATTTATGCTCCATATGATGTGCGCCTGAAGAACTGCACCAAGCGCCTTGGCATGACGGAGAAGGAAGCAGTAAAGACAATTTCTGAGGTAGATAAGGCAAGAGAGGTTTATCATAAGAGATATATCCCCGGATTCCAGAATGCAACACTGGACAGCGATATCTGCATTAACAGCGGAGCCTACAGTGCCAAAGAAGTGGCGACATTGATCAGGAAGGCTGCCGAAGCTAAGTTTGGTGTAGAGAGTCTGACTGAGTAGAAAATGTAACATACCGCAGGCTGAAAAATTGTCTAAATTGCCTGAAAGCACTTGACAAAAGCCTGATGATATAATAGAATATCTTTTGTTGTCGGATATGATGACAGATAAATGTGCGTTTAGCTCAGCTGGATAGAGCGTTTGGCTACGGACCAAAAGGTCGGGGGTTCGAATCCTCTAACGCACGTGCTTAAAGAAGGTCGAAATTCCTTGAAAAACAAGGGTTTCGACTTTTTTCGTGTCAAATTCACCTTAGTTTTATTTGGTTTGATCTGTAAGTTGTTACAAAATACAAAGATATTAATGAAACAGATAAAGGAAAATCTGTACAGTATATGGATACATATATCTGCATAAGAATACAAAATGCACAAAATTTTAAAGGTTCATATAAAAATTTTCTATGTAAATCTTCCCCTTTCGAAAATATAATAAGGACAGTTAATAACGAACAGACTTCAAAGGAGGAAGTAAATTATGAAAAGAAGTAAATTATTATCCCTGCTTTTAGTAGGAGCACTCTCTGCCTCACTGGTAGCATGCGGTTCTGCATCAGGCAGTACATCGGGCGATACAGCAAACAGTGCATCAACTGAAACCACAGACAGTGCGTCAAGCGAGACCACAGACAGCACTGGTGGTGAAAACAGCAAGAAGCCTCTGGTATGGTTTAACCGTCAGCCCTCTAACAGCTCAACAGGAGAGCTGGATATGACAGCCTTGAATTTTAATGAGAATACATACTATGTTGGATTCGATGCAAATCAGGGAGCAGAGCTTCAGGGACAGATGGTACTTGATTACATCAAGGCCAATGCTGCTACCATCGACCGTAACGGTGACGGAGTGATCGGTTATATCCTTGCAATCGGTGATATCGGACATAACGATTCTATCGCACGTACCCGTGGTGTCCGTTCTGCACTTGGAACCGGTGTTGATGCTTCTGGAGTAATCGATGCTTCTCCGGTAGGAACCAACGCAGACGGTTCTGCAACCGTTGTTCAGGATGCAACACTTGATATCGATGGAAAAACATACACCATCCGTGAGCTTGCATCACAGGAAATGAAGAACTCTGCAGGTGCTACATGGGATGCAGCTACTGCAGGTAATGCGATCGGAACCTGGTCCGCATCCTTTGGTGATGATATTGATGTTGTAGTATCCAATAACGATGGTATGGGAATGTCCATGTTCAATGCCTGGGCAAAGGATAATAAGGTACCGACCTTCGGCTATGACGCAAACAGTGATGCAGTTGCTGCAATTGCAGAAGGATACGGCGGAACCATTTCCCAGCATGCGGATGTACAGGCTTATCTGACACTGAGAGTTCTTAGAAATGCCCTGGACGGAGTAGACGTTAATACCGGTATCGGTACAGCAGATGCAGCAGGCAACGTACTTGAGGAAGGCGTAGATTACAGATACAGTGCAGAAGAAAGATCCTACTATGCATTAAATATTGCGGTAACAGCTGATAACTATCAGGATTTCATGGATTCCACCAAGGTATATGCTAAGGTTGCCAATCAGTTGGATGCTTCTACAAGCCCGGCGAAAAAGGTATGGTTAAATATTTACAATGCTTCTGATAACTTCTTAAGCTCTACCTACCAGCCGCTGCTTCAGAACTATGATGATCTGATGAACTTAACTGTTGATTACATTGGTGGTGATGGCCAGACAGAATCTAATATTACCAACCGTCTTGGCAATCCCGGAGAATATGATGCTTTCGCAATCAATATGGTTAAAACAGACAATGCAACATCTTATACATCTCTCCTTCAGCAGTAAGATGACAGAGATTTCTTGTTAGCAAAAGGTCTGAGGGTGTCGGGACCTCCTGGCACCCTCTTTTTCTAAAAGGAGTAAGGATATGGCAGAAGATAAGAAGGATATCATCTTGTCGATCCGCGGCATGAGTAAATCATTCGGAAGAAATAAGGTTTTAAAGCATATTGACCTGGATGTGAAGAAGGGCTCGATAATGGGTCTTATGGGTGAGAATGGTGCCGGTAAGTCGACGATGATGAAATGTCTTTTTGGTACGTATCAGAAAGACGAGGGCACAATAATTCTGGATGGAAAAGAAATAAACTTCACCGGGCCAAAGGATGCTTTGGAAAACGGTGTGGCAATGGTTCATCAGGAATTGAACCAGTGCCTGGAAAGAAATGTGATCGATAATCTGTTCCTTGGACGCTACCCAAAGAATTCCTTAGGGGTAGTAGATGAGGGGAGAATGAAAAAAGAGGCTTCCGATTTATTCCGTAATCTTGGGATCACGGTAAATCTTTCGCAGCCAATGAAAAAAATGTCTGTTTCAAAGAGACAGATGTGCGAAATTGCAAAGGCAATTTCCTATAACTCCAAGGTAATTGTTCTGGATGAGCCAACCTCCTCCCTTACCGCGCCGGAGGTTGAAAAGTTATTTAAGATGATGAGACAGCTTCGGGAACAGGGAATCTCGCTGATTTATATTTCTCATAAGATGGATGAGGTTTTTGAGATTTGTGATCAGATTTCTGTTCTTCGTGACGGTGCACTGGTAATGACCAAGAACTGTAAGGATACCAATATGAATGAATTGATTTCCGCTATGGTTGGACGGTCACTGGATAACCGTTTCCCACCGGTAGATAATACACCGGGTGAGGTGGTTTTAAAGGTAGAGCATTTATCTACCAAATATGCACCTAAGCTTCAGGATATAAGCTTTGATGTGAAAAAGGGAGAAATATTTGGTCTGTATGGTCTGGTCGGTGCAGGACGTACAGAGCTTCTTGAAACTATATTTGGTATTCGTACAAGAGCAGCAGGACGTGTTTATTATAATGACAAGCTGATGAATTTCAGCTCCTCCAAGGATGCGATGGAGCATGGATTTGCACTGATCACAGAGGAACGTAAGGCAGACGGACTGTTCACAAAGATGGATATTACCTTTAATACCACTATCGCCAATATGAAGCAGTATAAGTCCGGGATCGCCTTGTCACATGATGAAATGGTCAGGGCAACTGCAGATGAAATTCGTATCATGCGTACGAAATGTATGGGACCGGAGGATATGATCGCGAATCTGTCCGGCGGAAATCAGCAGAAAGCGATATTTGGCAGATGGCTGGAACGTTCGCCAAACATTTTTATGATGGATGATCCTACAAGAGGCATCGATGTCGGTGCCAAGTATGAGATATATGAACTGATTATCGGCATGGCAAAGAAGGGGAAAACCATTATCGTGGTTTCTTCGGAAATGCCGGAAATTCTCGGAATCACGAACCGGATCGGTGTAATGTCTAACGGACATCTGGCCGGGATCGTAAATACCAGGGAAACCAATCAGGAAGAACTTCTTAGACTTAGTGCAAAGTATTTGTAGAAAGGAGTACAGGAGCTATGGCAAATGACAGAAAATATCTTTCGGCAGAGGAAGAAGCAGAGCTTTTACAGCCGATTGACGAATATATTGATAAGATACAAAAAAAGATCGATGCTCTGCGTGTAGATGGTTCGGATAAGGTGCAGGCATTGAAGACGCATATTGCCCTGACGAAGGAAGACAAAAACTATACAAAAGAAGAGCGGGCTGCGATCATCCGGAAGGATCAGGAAGCACTTGTAAAGGCAAAGGAAACGGAGGCTGCAAACAAGGATGAGGTTTCCAGGCTGATCAAGGAGGCAGAGGCTTATCTTGCCGCTCATTTTAATAAGGATTATTACGAAAAGGTAGCAGCGAGCTGTGAAGCCCAGAAGGAAGAGGAAAATGCAGAATATGCGAAGATCTGCGGACAGCTGAAGGCTGAGCATGAGCATACGCTTTCCGGACTGACGGACAGACAGGAGATCAAGGACGAAAAGTATGTATATAAGAACCGTCTGTATGATGCCCAGATGGTGCATGAATCCAAGCTTCAGGAGATCAAGGACAGAAGGCATGAAGCATATGTGCACAAGTATCATCTGATCGATCTGCTCCGTATGTCGAAATTCACCTTTTTACAGAAAAGGGCACAGAGCTTTGAAAACTACAAATACACCTTCAATACATCACAGTTTTTGTATAAAAACGGGCTCTATATCGTCATTATCATGATCTTTATTGCCCTTTGTATTATTACTCCGATGGTAAAAAATACACAGCTTCTGACGATGTCCAATATCCTGAATATTCTTCAGCAGGCATCACCCCGTATATTCCTGGCACTTGGAGTAGCCGGACTGATCCTGTTAACCGGTACGGATCTTTCCGTAGGACGAATGGTTGGTCTTGGTATGGTAACGGCAACCATTATTATGCACAACGGAGTCAATACAGGCGGGGTATTCGGCCATATCTTTGATTTTACAGGAATTCCGGCACCGGCACGTGCACTTCTTGCACTGGTTGTCTGCGTGATCCTGACAACAGGCTTTGCATCCATTGCGGGATTTTTTATGGCAAGGTTCAAGATGCATCCGTTTATTTCAACCATGGCAAACATGCTGATCATCTTCGGACTGGTAACGTATGCTACGAAGGGTGTGTCCTTCGGTGCTATTGATTCTGCTATCCCGGCGATGTTCATACCGAGGATCGGGAAATTCCCGACCATCATCCTCTGGGCAGTTGTTGCAGTTATAGTTGTGTGGTTTATCTGGAATAAGACAACCTTCGGTAAGAATCTGTATGCAGTCGGCGGAAACCCGGAAGCGGCAGCTGTATCCGGTATCTCCGTATTTGCAGTAACCATGGGAGCGTTTATCCTTGCAGGTATTCTTTATGGCTTTGGCTCATGGCTGGAATGTAACCGTATGATCGGTTCCGGCAGTGCTGCCTATGGACAGGGATGGGATATGGATGCCATTGCAGCCTGCGTTGTTGGTGGTGTATCCTTTACGGGTGGTATCGGTAAGATTTCCGGTGTTGTAACCGGTGTGCTGATCTTTACTGCACTTACGTATTCTCTCACAATCCTGGGTATTGATACAAACCTTCAGTTTATATTCGAAGGTATCATCATCCTGGCAGCTGTTACGCTTGATTGTCTGAAGTATGTAAAGAAGAAATAAACGAAGCCAAAAGGCTGGGAGAAGTAACCGGCATTGCAGAAGCCATGCATTGCAAAATCCACTGGATTTATAGTGGGAAATTTATGAAAAAAAGAGTATAATAAAAAAAGGTGGCACGGATTTATGATTCAGTGAATCCGTGCCATTTTGCAACGATATGGAGGGTACAGATGCTGACATATAAAGTACTTCTTGTAGATGATGAAGAAGAAGTTATGGATGTAATTGAACACAGGATATGCTGGAAGCAGATGGGGTTTGAAGTGGTCGGAAAGGCTCAGAATGGGGTAAAGGCACTGGAAATATCAGAGAAAATGCAGCCAGATGTTGTGATCACGGATATTAAAATGCCCTATATGGATGGATTGGAGCTCGCGCGTAATCTGAAGCAGGATAATCCGGATGTGCGGATTCTGATACTTACAGGATTCGATGAATTTGAATATGCCAAGGAAGCCGTACATCTTGAAATCGAGGAATATATCCTGAAGCCGGTTAATGCCAATGAGCTTTCGGATTGCCTGAAACGATTAAAGGATGTCCTTGATAAGGAGCGGGAAGAAAAACTGAATATCAGGAAGCTGGAGCAGTACTATACTGACTCCCTGCCAGTATTGCAGACGAACTTTTTCTGTTCGCTGATTGAAGGGCGGATCACGGAGGGCGAGATCCGTAAATTCATGGGTGCTTACCGGATTTCCCTGCCGGGACCATACTTTTGCTGTGCCGTGCTGCATATTTCAGAAAATCATGTTCCGGATAACATGACACCGCTCCTTCTGTCCGTATCAGTACAGAGAGAAGCACAGGAACGGTTTCAGGGGAAGTGGGACTGCAGATATTTTACATATCTTGGAAACATTGTTATGCTGGTGAATCTTGAGGGAGAGAGCGGAATTACGAGGCTGACGGATGAGTGTGACCGTTTCTGCAAGTGGGCAGACCGCTTCTTCGGTGCGGTTGTAACCATAGGGATCGGGAAGGCATGTGAGGATTTACCGTCTCTTCGTTATTCCTACGAGGGGGCAAGGGAAGCTGTTTCCTACCGTGTGATCTACGGAGCCGGCCGTTCGATTAATATAGCGGACATTGCGCCCAAGGGACAGGAGCTTTCCATGCAGCCGGAGGATATTGATATGAACGGCGTATTTAAGGCGATCCATATCGGTGTGCGTGAAGATATCGAGCAGGCAGTGCTTTCTCTTGTCGGTGAGCTTAAGGATAATGCAAAAACCATTACGCAGCATAATTTTACGGTTATGGAGATTGTCGGACATTTGTACCGCTTCTGCGGAAATAATTATATGAAATTTGAAGAACATACCGGTGAAATCCGGAATGCCTATGAGGAGATCCCGAGAATGGATAAGGCAGCATTGTCGGCATGGCTTGTAGGTGTGGCATTGTCGATCAGTGACGAGCTGAAAAATGCCAGAAATTCCTCACTTCGTTATCTGATCTCGGAGGCAAAAAATATTGTCCGCGATCGTTATGGGGATGCCGGGTTATCTCTGGATACGGTGTGCTCGGGTCTTGGTGTATCGAATTCCTATTTTTCTTCTGTCTTTAAGAAGGAAGCCGGTATCCCGTTTATCACGTATCTGACAGATTACAGGATGCAGCAGGCGGTCCGCCTGATCCTGGAAACAAATGAAAAAAGCTATGAAATTGCAGAGCATGTCGGATATGAGGATGCCAACTATTTCAGCTATGTTTTTAAGCGTAAATATGGAATGTCACCTTCCAAATACCGCACGGAGCATATAGGAAAATAAGCATGATGAAGAAAAAAAGAAAAGTGTCGGATATTCAGTCGGTCATCATGACGGTGCTTTCCCTGATGACTGTGATCACATCGATATCCATGGGATTATTGCTTTATAACCGGTATGAAACTGCCATGCGCCAGAACGATGTCCGGGATGCGCAGAATCTGATGGAAACTATTGCAAATTCCATGGAACAGTATCTGAAGAATATGAGACAGATTTCTGATACCGTTAATTACAATATCATACAGGCTCATGATGTATCCAGTCCGGAGTTCAATCAGCAGCTCAGCCTTCTTTATGATTTAAATAAGGACAAGATACAGAGTATTGCGCTTTATGATATGGACGGGGAGCTGCTTGGGGCAGAGCCTGTTACACTCCAGAAGGAGGGGATAGAGGTCAGCAGGCAGTCCTGGTTTGAGAATGCAAAGGAAAAAATTGAAAATATGCATTTTTCAACACCTCATATGCAGGATCTGTTCCAGGATGATGCAAAGCGGTATCACTGGGTGATCTCCCTGAGCCGTGCTGTGGAAGTGATTGACGGAGACAGTCCGGAAAATGGGATTCTGCTGGTGGATATGAAGTATTCCTTTATAGAGGAAATGATGGATCAGATTAATGACAGTAGCAGAGGGCGATATTATTACCTGTGTGACAGGGAAGGAAAGCTGATCTATCATCCGTATGCCAACGAGATCAGTAACGGACTGTTTCAGGAAAATTCCGGTCTGGCAAGCTGCAGTGAGGACGGTATATACAGAAATCTGCGTAGTCCGCATGGAGAGAAGCAGACTATGATCGTCAATACCATTTCCTATACCGGATGGAAGCTTGTTGGTGTTGTCCTGCCTGATATCCGGACAGACAGCCTTGAAAAATTCCGGATTTATATGATCACGATTATGATCATGCTGATCATGATGCTGCTTGTTGTTAACCGTATCGTGTCAAAAAGGATCTCCAGTCCGATCCTGAAGCTGGACGCTTCTGTAACGGCATACGAAGCGGGAGAAAAGCCGGATATTTACATCGGAGGATCTTACGAGATCAGGCATCTGGGAGATTCTGTCCAGAAATCATATGAAGAGATTGAACGGCTGATGAAGGAAATTGTGGAACAGCAGAATGAGCGCAGAAAGAGTGAGCTGGCAGTGCTGCAAAGCCAGATCAATCCGCATTTCCTTTATAATACACTGGAATCCATTACCTGGATGATCGAGGGAAACCGGAATCAGGATGCGGTTTTCATGATCTCAGAGCTGGCACAGCTTTTCCGGATCAGCCTGTCAAGGGGGAAGACAATTATCCGGATCGGGGACGAGCTGCAGCATTGCAGAAATTACATGAATATTCAAAAATACCGTTACAGGGAACGGTTTGTAATCGAATATGATGTTTCCGAGGAGATTTATCCGTTCTGTACGGTAAAGCTTATCCTGCAGCCGATTCTGGAAAATGCCATATATTATGGAGTCGGGGATATGGACGAGGATGACCATCCCAGAATTCTTGTAAGAGGCTTTAAGAAGGATGAGGATATTTACCTGATGGTTTCCGACAATGGAATGGGAATGCGGCGTGAGGATGTGGAAAATATTCTGACAGATAATCAGAAGGTGCCAAAGCATGGCTCGGGAGTAGGGCTTATTAATGTACACACCCGTATACAGCTGATGTTTGGAGCCGGATATGGACTCGCGGTAGAAAGCGAGCCGGATGAAGGAACTACGGTTACCATTCACCTGCCGGCTATACCGTATACCAAAGAAAACTGTGAGCTGTTGGAAACACCGGGAAAACCATCCAGAAATGAAGGTGAAGCATGAAAAGAACCAAAATGACGTTTCTATTGTCGGAAATCTGTCTCTTCATAATGCTGCTGCTTTGCATGCATCTGATTTTTTCTGATGAAAAGCCGCAGAAGAGGGTGGCGGTTATCGTTGAAAAATCCGGCGATGAAAAATGGGATTCTTTTATTAACGGTCTTAAGCAGGCAGCGGAGATCAGGAATATCCATCTGATCATCTGCAATACTGACGAAATTGAAGATGCACAGGAAGAGAAGAGCCTGATCTGCGAGCAGCTGGATAATCAGGTGGATGCCTTTATCGTGCAGGCGGCGCCTGGGAAGGATACCGGGGGGATGCTTCGGGAAATCCGGTCACAGAAGCCGGTGCTGCTGGTTGCCAATGATGTACTTAAGGAACAGGAGAACGGGAACCATCCGTCGCAGTATCAGGAGCTTCCGGTCGTGATGCCGGATAATTACAGTATGGGCTATGCGCTGGGAGAGGATCTGCGAAGCAGGAATGATATCCGTGGGAAAAAAATCGGAATTGTAAGTGGATTTGAGGAAACGGAGTGCAGCAGAGAGCGTGAAGAGGGGGTATTGGAGGCTCTTTCGGACAGTGGCTGCGAAATCCAGTTCCATATTTATACAACCTATGACATGGCGGTTACGGAGAAGCTCAGACAGGAGAGGACGGTTGATTATCTGATCGTGCTTGAAACAGGTGCACTGGAGCAGATTGCAGGGATGTATGCACAGGAAAGCGAGAACCGTCCTGGGATTTATGGAATCGGGAACAGTATCAGGTGTGTGTACTATCTGGATGAAGCTTTGGTAGAGGGGCTGGTTGCTGCAGATGGATATGATATGGGATATCAAAGCGTCCTGGAAATCTCCGGGGCACTGGAAAATCAGCTGTACGCCATGAAAAACCGGGAAACGGATTATCGTCTGCTGCATAAGGAGGATATTTTCAGGGAAGAGGTGCAGCAGTTTCTTCATACGTATGATTAGGCATATGGAGGAGAGGGTGTGGCAGATATATTGTATGGAAAGGAAGGTTGTCATGAAGAGTAAGTGGAGCATATTTGTGCTGGCCTGCTGGGTGCTGGTGTGTCTGACAGGATGCGGCGACGATCTGGAAACACAAAGGAGTGTTCTCCGGGTCGGAGTAGTACTTTATACGCAGGACGACCCTTTTATCAATGCACTCACGGACTGCCTGAGGGAGGATCTGGAGGAATATGAAACGGATTCCCTGAAAATAATCATGACAGTACGGGACGGCAAGAACGACCAGGGGCTTCAGGATGAGGTGGTAGAGGAAATACTTGATGCAGGCTGTGATATCCTTGTGGTCGATCTGGTGGATCGGACGGAGCCCTCAAATATCATTAAAATGGCCAAAAAGGAAAACATACCGGTTATTTTTTTCAATCGTGAACCGGTACTGGAGGATCTGATGCAATGGGACAGGCTGTATTATGTAGGTGGAGATGCGAAACAGTCCGGTACGATGCAGGGAGAAATTGCGGCAGAGGTGATACGTGCTGATCCGGCAGTGGACCGTAATGCAGACGGAAAGATCCAGTATGTTCTTCTCGAGGGCGAAACCGGACATCAGGATGCGATCATACGGACGGACAGTGTGGTAAAAACCCTTCAGGAACAAGGGATCACTCTGGAGAAGCTCAGCTATCAGTTTGCCAACTGGAACCGTGGACAGGCTGAAAACAAAATGACCCAGCTTATTCACCTCTATGGGGATGAGATTGAGCTGGTGTTATCCAATAATGATGAGATGGCGATAGGTGCGGTTGCTGCATATGAAGCATCCGGATATCCGAAGGAGGATCGTCCGGTCATTTTCGGGATAGATGGATTGGACAGTGCCCTTTCGGCTATCCAGGACAATTCGATCCAGGGGACTGTTTATAATGACAAGGAAGGACAGGCCGGACAGATTTCGCGTCTGGCAATGGATCTGTTCCTGGACAGGGAGCCTGAGGACTACGATTTTGAAAATGAACGGTATATTTTCCTGTCGTACCAAAAGGTTACGGCTGCCAATGTAGAAGAGTTTCTGCACTAAAGAAGAAGTGCAGTAAATGGTGAATAGAACCCGCCGGAAGGCGGCTGTTTATCAGCGGAAAGGAGAGAGGAACATGGAGGATTGGCTTAAAAGCTTTTATACACAGACGGATCCGGTAAAGAGACAGCAGCTGCTTTCGGAAAATGTAACGGAAAAGGAAGCAGATCAGCTGCGAAAACAGCTCTTCGAAGCAAGATATGGTAAGGAAAAGCCACGGAAGGATGCATTTATGGGCTGCCTGATGAATCTGAAATACATTGCGGAGAGCGGAGGCATGGACTTGGGCGGCAGGAAGAAAAAGCTTGCGGTGGAAGTCATTCACGGTTTGGGAATATTCGAATTTGAACAAAAAACAGAAACCGAGCAGGAGCTTATCCGTCTGGAGCTTAAGAATACGTGCAGAACCTATATTGAGGTCAGCACCAGTGGACGTGGCTTTACCTCTGTTATCTTTGGGATGGGACAGCTATCGGACAAAGGGATTGCCGGGAAGATCGCAGAGCAGCTGAGCCGGCTGGCATTTGATGCACCGCACATTCTCCGGATGGAAAAAGAATTTGAGCCGCTGCAGAGGGCTGCAGTCGAGGCTTTCCGCGAGATTTACCCGGATCGTGAACATTTTTTGAAAAAAAGGTAATTTGAAAGGAGCTGAGATAACAGCTTATGCAGAAGAAAATTGCAGCGATTAATGATTTGTCCGGCTATGGGAGGTGCTCGCTTATGGTAGCGATTCCTGTGATCTCCCATATGAGGCTTCAGTGCTGTCCGGTGCCCACATCTATACTGTCCAATCATACAGGATATCCGGAATATTTTTTTGACGATTATACGGAAAAGCTTCCGGCATATCTGGAAATGTGGAAGAAGCTGGATCTGAAATTTGATGGGATCATGTCCGGATTTCTTGGCTCTGCCCGTCAGATTGATATGGTGGAGAGCTTTATCAGGGACTTTCGCAGGGAAGATACTGTTGTGGTAGTGGATCCGGTGATGGGGGACCACGGCTCAATCAGCAGTGTCTATACAGAGGAAATGTGCCTGCTGATGCGTAAGCTGGTATCTCTGGCAGATATTGTGACGCCAAATCTGACCGAAGGGTGCAGGTTAACCGGTGTGCCCTACCGGGATCATGGATGGACACGGAAGGAATTACTCCGGATGGCAGAGAGTCTGACAGATTACGGCCCACAGAAAGTAGTGATCACAGGAATCCCACAGGGAGAGTTCATTGCCAACTTTATGTATGAAAAGGGCAGAGAACCCAGGATGATCAGAACACACCGTGTTTTCGAGGAGCGCTGCGGTACCGGGGATCTGTTTGCATCAATCATCACTGCCGATGCGGTAAATAGCATGGAATTTGAAAAGTCTGTACGAAGAGCCTGCAGGTTCATCAAAAAGTGCATGATCAAAACAGCAGAGATGCAGATTGAGCCGAAAAACGGCGTGTGCTTTGAGGAGCTTCTGCATCTGCTGTAGATTGGAAAGAGTAGTTTTTAACTGCAGAAATTCTAAATAAAAAGGAAGGTTAAATCAGGTCAGGCTGGCAACAGGAACAGCAACCTGGGTGATGTAGTTACTGCTGTTTGCTCCACGGTTTGGTGGACCCTCCAGATAGATAGAGCGGATTCCCCCGGTGGTTCTGATCTGGTTTGATTCGACATAGGTATTCAGTGCATGGATCGCATTTCCGATCCCTTCATATGCACCACGATAATAGATACATAAAGCAGGGGTCTCTGCAAATTCCATTCGCTCTTCTCCCATAAAATCATCTTCTACCGGAATACAGCACAGCAGATCCAGGCCGGAATCAGGCTGACTGATACGGATCGTAAACATTCGGGCCAGCATGGACATCTTGCCGGTTCTGGCGGCTGCAATATAGGTGTTACGCAATTTTTCAGATGCGTCCGCAGTATCTTTACATTGATATCTGCGGCAAAAACATACCTGCTTGGAAAGCTGGATCGGATGAACGCTGAGATCGCCGGGCTTTGCGGAACGCACTTGAAGCAGCTGGATATTGCGATCCAGTGCGGCACGCAGATCCATCAGACGCTTTAAATGGTGGTCGATATTAGCAGTGTCATAATAATATTCCCGGATTTCTGTAAGAGAAAGTCCTAAACTCTGTAAAGAACGGATCGAGCGGATCTGTGTCATGTTATCTGCTGTATAGTAGCGGTATCCGCTGTTTTCATCCTTGACAGCAGGAGTCAGCAGCCCCATTTCTTCATAGACAAGAACTGTCTTCCGGGTGATCCCCAGAATCTTCGTAATTTCCCCGATTTTAAATAAAGACTCATCATGCTTTTTCATAGGCAGCCTCATATGGTTTGAAAGAGTTGTCCATATTTTTGCAAAAATATGTCAAATATAAGTATATTCTGATTGACTCGTCCCCTGGGGGACGATTTATACTTATTGTAGCAGACAGTAAGGCTACTTACAAGGAGGAGAGCTTGAAATGCATGAGAAAAAGAGGATGCAGCAAAAGCATCATAGTGTAAAAGGAAGAATTGTTGGATTGCTTTCCGGCGTGCTGACTTTTGGAATGGCAGCCGGAATTATACCGTGGGGTACTGAAACTGTATTAAATGTACAGGCAGCAGAAGCTATCAATGAACCGAGTGTAACCGATTATGCGACCAAAGATAAGATGATGGATGGTCCATTTAAAACAGGTAGTAACGGAGTTGGTCAGAATATTGGCAAGCTAATATTTGGTAAAAACAGTAAAGGGGAAGCACAGGAATGGTATATCATAGGAAGGGATAGTGGTATCTCAGACAATATCCTTATCTTTGCAGCCAGCCCGATCGCAACAGAAGTCCAGTTTTATTCATCACTTGAGGATCACCACAGTTGGTCACACGCAAATGATTACATTTACAGTGATCTGGATAGTCTACTGTATAGTATGGCAGGTGGAACTCAGTTCTTTTCCACGAAAGAACGGGAGTTACTGAAAGAGACAGACGTTCAGATGGAAAATGGGAATCATTTTTCTAGAAAATTATATGCGTTACGGGGTTCTTATCAGAGTGATATTATACTGGCAGGAAGATATAATGATAAGAAAATATCAATAGTAACATATTGTTCTGCAAGTGATACGGAGTTCTGGCTTCGGTCAGCTACAGATATACAAGGCTCGGATGAAGAAATGGCTCAACGTGTATTAGTGGTGGATCCTTCTCAAAAAAAGGTAGCAGGAGATAAACTGGTCACTGAGAAACTCGGTGTCCGTCCTGTAGCTAATCTGGATTTGTCAGATGTTCTCTTCGCATCGTCCTATGATGGAAGCAATAGTAATAATCGGGATGGAATGATTCTGAGGCTGGATGGAAAGAGTAAGGATATTGGTACTGTAACTTATAATAGCAGGACGAATACGGTTACTGCGGTTCGAGGGGAAACAACATCCAGATATGTGGATTTGGTTGTGCAATATGGAAAAGCTGGAAGTGCAAGGGGAATTTTCAGCAAAACAATGGTAAACGCTGGAGAGCAACAAACATGGACAGGTTCTGAAATATTCGGAGATGTGAATGCATCAGATATTGATTGGTCAAAGTGTAAAATCTGGCTGGAAATAACAGATGCTGACGGTATGATTTATGCCGTTGAAGCCACAGAAGATACAAACCCGACAACGATCGATTCTATTGTTGCAAAAATCGATGAACCAGAAGGTGGAGAAACACTTAGTACAAGTGTTGATGCTGGAAATCATGTAACGGCAGAACTTACATGGATGGATAATAACCAGACAGTGCCTGCAAATGAAAAAGCAAAATATTATCGGGCATGTTATACTGCACATATCACGTTTACACCGGCAAAGGGATATGCGTTTGCAGATTTAACGAAGATACAGATAAATGACGTAAAGGGTACGTCCGTTCCGATTGATGGTAAAATTACAGTGGAAACACCTTTTTTCTCATCAAAGGACAAACTGACAAGTATTACAGCACCGGCTTCAATCACAGCTGCTTATGGCACTGCTTATAAGGATATGAACCTTCCTGCGCAGGTTGGTATCGTGACAGAGGGAAGTACGGTAAATAAGGCAGATGTCTCATGGAATACGGAGGCACCGGTAAGCGGAAGCTATGATCCGAATACTTTGACAGAGCAGACAGTAACTTTAGAGGGGACGGTTACCTGTCCGGAGACTATCAATGCGAATGGGGTTAATCTGACTACCAGTATTACGATTACAATCAGCGCCGCTGAGAAGAATAATACCGTAGAAGCACCAATTGCAGATCCGGAAGCAGGAATCTATACGGAAAATCAGACCGTTACCTTGAAATCTGCGACAGAAGGGGCAGTCATTTACTATACGACGAATGGTGTAGAGCCAAGTAGTACTACCGGAACACAATATACAGGGCCAATCACCGCCACAGGGACGAAGGGACAGTCTGTAGAGACGAATATAAAAGCTATAGCGGTAAAAAGTGGTATGCAGGACAGTCTTGTAATGACATACAAATATACGATCGAACTTCCATCCCAGACACCAGAGATAAAAGCTCCGGTTATCACATCCCAGCCACAGGATGTAACTGTGAAAGACGGGGAAACGGCAACCTTTACTGTGGAAGCAACCGGAACAGGACTTACTTATCAATGGGAAATAGATACAAAGGGTGATAATGATTTTGTATCTATCAGTGGGACAACAGGAAAAGGTGCAAGTTATACGACTGGTATTAGGAATATGGAGAATAATGGCACTAAATACAGGTGCATAGTAAGCAATTCTGCCGGTTCCGTTACATCAAGGAGTGCCACTCTGACAGTAGAAGATGATACTACTCCGCCATCTGAAACCACGCATATTATTACAGCTACCGCTGGAGAACATGGAAGCATTTCGCCGAGTGGTTCTGTGGAAGTCAAAGGAGGTGCTGATCAGACCTTCACGATTACCGCAGACGAAGGGTATGAGATAGAAAACCTGAAGGTAGATGGCAGTGAGGTAAGTGCTGCATCAAGCTATACCTTTAACAATGTTACAGAAGCACACCGCATAGAAGCCACTTTCAAACAGAAAGTGACAAATCCAGATCCAGGACAGCCGGAAAAACCAGATCCTGGGAAACCAGAGGATCCGAATCCGGCAGAAAAGCCAAAGCCAGAGGTGAAAAAGGATGAGACGCCGGCAAGCAGTCAGGCTCCTTTGCATGAGCATAGCTTCAACTGGGTAACAGTACAGACAGCAAGTGCCATGCAGGATGGACTGGAAGAACTGAGATGCAGCTGTGGAATCGTTAAGGAGCGCAGCGTTGTTCCGGCAAGCCAGGCATATGTCAATGAACTGTATCAGAATCTCAGCCAGGCATTTGCAGAAGGAGAAGTATCATTTGACTCCGGAAGAATTTACACCATATCAGATTACCTGATCAGAAAGCTGCAGGAAAGAGCAGATGTTACGACGACTATTACCTTTGAGTATAATCAGGACAAATACCGTATGATGATACCGGCAGGCGTTGATTATTCAGAACTAATGGAGGATGAAGATTATTTCTACGGCTATTTCTACTTTGCAAAGAAAGTTGGAGCCAGAGTAGAAAGCCTGTAACAGAAACGGAATTTCTGACACCGGATTTTATATTATTGGTAAAAGGTTTATTCAATATAAATTAAGAAAGGACTGTATTATGTATTCGGTTACATGATACAGTTCTTTTGCATATCGCCAGCAATTTTCATAGTCTGGTAATGCTTGCCATAAACAGTAAAAAAGGTGTATGCTTAACAGGTATTACATATATTGTGATGGAAAGGACATAGTCTATGAAGCGTTTTATCAATTGTGCTTTTAAGATCATATTCAGCCGTACCCTGTTTATCATTCTGATGATCCTTGTACAGCTTGCAGTGCTTTGCTTTGGGTTTACCAAGCTGGGAGAGAGCTTTTCCTATATCACAGAGGGAATGAGCCTTCTGGGGGCACTGCTTGTTATTTTTATTGTAAACAGAGATGGCGCACCGGAATTTAAAATGACATGGTGTATTCTGATATGCCTTTTGCCGGTATTCGGCGCATTGATCTATCTCTTTGTAGAGCTGAATCTGGGAGGGATCGGTCTGAAGGCCAGGACTTACGTAAGACTGAAGGAAACGGAGGGACTGCTGTTCGCCACGGAGCGCACGAAGGAGGCGGTAGCAGGGAGCCGGGCGGATTTCAGGGGCTTTGCCCGTTATATGGAGGGAACCGTGGGCTTTCCGGCATACCAGGGCTCAGAAGCCGTATATTATCCGTCTGGGGAAGACAAATTTAAGGATCTGCTGAAAGAGCTGCAAAAGGCGGAGAGGTTCATTTTCCTTGAGTATTTTATCATGGAAAGAGGTATCATGTGGAATGCCATACTGGATATCCTGAAGGAAAAGGTAAAGCAGGGTGTGGAGGTCAGGGTCATGTATGACGGCATGTGCTCGATCATGCTTCTGCCCTACGGATACCCAAGTGAGCTGGAGAAATACGGGATCAAGGCCAAGATGTTTGCTCCGATCAGACCGTTCCTTTCTACAAATCAGAATAACAGAGACCACAGAAAGATCGTGGTGATTGACGGAAAAGTTGCATTTACCGGAGGAGTCAATCTGGCAGATGAATATATTAATGAGAAAGAGGTATATGGATACTGGAAAGACACAGCTGTCAAGATCACGGGGGAGGCAGTCAGAAGCTTTACTGTGATGTATCTGCAGATGTGGCATGTATCAGAGAACGGTGCAGCTGATGAATATGAGAAGTATCTGCAGAATATAGTGTTTGATAAGCCGCTAAAGGATGACGGCTTTGTCATTCCTTATGGAGAGATGCCGACAGTTCCGACAGAGGTGGCGAAAACAGTCTATGAATCTCTCTTTAATACGGCTAAAAAGTATGTCCATGTGATGACACCCTATTTCATTGTAGAGCAGGAATTTTTTGACACTATGCGTTATGCGGCGCAGCGTGGGGTGGAAGTGAAGATGATCCTGCCGCATATACCGGATAAGAAGATCGTGTACTACATTGCAAGGAACTATTATCCAAAGCTTCTGGAGGCAGGCATTCAGGTGTATGAGTATACGCCCGGTTTTGTCCATGCCAAGGTATTCTCCGTGGATGGCAGCAGTGCTACGGTTGGTACGATCAACCTGGATTACAGAAGCTTTTATCACCATTTTGAATGTGGCTGCTATTTTTATGACAGTAGTGTCATACAGAATATTGAGGCCGATTTCCAGAGAACATTGGAGGATTGTCAGGAAGTAACGATGGAATATTATAAGAAGCTGCCACTGTATCAAAAGCTGATCGGTACACTGTTCAAGCTGATCGCACCGCTGATGTAAAGCTGTCAGGCAGCCCGGTGGACAGCAGAGATAAGCAGCTGTCTGCAAGGCAGAAGCTGAATATGGAAATGAAAAGAGGATCGCCGCAGCGGTCCTCTTTTCTAACCTGAAAAACATTAATATTAACCCATTGTTACAACAACATCATAGGTTTCCTTACCCTTTACATAAGGGATAACGCAGCCTTCAACGGGCTTTCCGTCAACGGTGATGCTCTTGATGCCCTTTTCTACATTGTCAGGGTTTACGACCTTGATGTTGTAGCTTCCTTCACGGAACTGTCTTGTCAGCTCGAAATCACCAAAGCCCTTGGGAACACAGGGATTGATGCTCAGCCCCGTGTGAGTAGGATATACACCGAGGATGTACTGGGATACATTGACGAAGGTCCATGCAGCAGTACCGGTCAGCCAGCTGTTCTTAGCCTCACCAAAGAATTTGGCATCAGCACCGGCAACCATCTGGGAATATACATAAGGCTCGGTTCTGTGAACCTCGCTGATATCTTCGATGTAAGCAGGACAGGTCTTTTTGTAGATCTCGAAAGCTCTGTCACCTCTGCCGATAACGGTTTCTGCGATGGATACCCAGGGGTTATTATGGCAGAAGATACCGGCATTCTCTTTATATCCGGGTGGGTAAGAGGAAACCTCACCAAGCTCGACATGGTATCTGGTGTAAGCAGGCTGGAGAATCATGACACCATACTTGGTATCCAGCTTTTCCTTTACAGAGTTCAGAGCCTTTTCTGCAAGACCTTCCTTCACACCAACACCTGCCAGAACACAGAAGCCCTGGGGCTCAATATAGATCTGACCCTCTTCGCATTCCTTGGAACCAATCTTGTGGCTGTAAGCATCATAGGCACGGACGAACCATTCACCGTCCCAGCCATCCTTTAAGATAGCGTCATACATAACGGCAACTTCTTTACGCGCTCTTTCTGCTTCAGCAGTATCACCCATCAGCTCACAGAGCTGTGCATATTCTTCGCCGTATTTTACAAACATACCGGCAATGAATACAGACTCAGCAACAGGTCCTTCGCTGGGACCAAAGGTCTGGAAGGATTCACCGGGATGCTCGGAGAAGCAGTTCAGGTTCAGACAGTCATTCCAGTCAGCGCGGCCGATCAGAGGAAGCTTGTGAGGACCCTTGTGGTTTACAATGTAATCAAAGGAACGTTTCAGATGATCCATCAGAGGTGTTGCAACGGATTCATCATTATCAAACGGAACCATATCTGTCAGGATCGTGGTATCTCCGGTCTCTCTTACGTAAGCGCTGGTACCTGCAATCAGCCACAGCGGATCATCATTGAAGCCGCTTCCGATATCAGAGTTACCCTTCTTGGTAAGAGGCTGGTACTGATGATAAGCACTTCCGTCCTGGAACTGGGTAGAAGCGATATCGATGATTCTTTCTCTTGCCCTGTCCGGGATCAGATGCACGAAACCGAGCAGATCCTGGCAGGAATCACGGAAGCCCATTCCACGGCCGATTCCGGATTCATAATAGGAAGCAGAACGGGACATATTGAAGGTTACCATACACTGATACTGGTTCCAGATATTTACCATACGGTCAACCTTATCGTTGGATGACTTCACAGTGTACTTGGAAAGCAGCTTCTTCCAGTAGTCATTTAATTCAGCAAATGCCTTTTCAACATCAGCATCTGTCTTATATCTGTCAAGCATAGCATAAGCACGGGTCTTGTTGATGACACCGTAGGATTCCCATTTTTCTTCTTCAGGATTCTCGATATAACCAAGAACGAAAACGTAGGACTTGGTCTCACCGGGAGCCAGAGTGATATTTAACTGGTGGGAAGCGATAGGCTGCCACCCGCTTGCCATGGAATTAGTGCAGGCACCCTTTTCTACTGCTTCAGGCTCATAAGCACCTCTGTAGGAACCAAGGAAAGCCTCGCGGATCGTATCGAAGCCTGCAATCTCTGCATTTACAGAGTAAATAGCGTAGTGATTTCTTCTCTCTCTGTACTCGGTCTTGTGGAAGATGGTAGAACCTACAACCTCTACTTCACCGGTACTGTAGTTACGCTGGAAGTTCCGGCTGTCATCGTCAGCGTTCCAGAGACACCATTCTACATAGGAAAATACAGAAAGGGTCTTCTCTTCAGAAGAATTGTTGGTAAGCTTTAACTGGCTTACCTCACAGGTATCATTCATAGGAACAAAGGTAAGAACAGAAGCCTGAACATCATTCTTGGATGAAGTAAAGCGGCTGTAGCCGATACCGTGACGGCATTCATAGGAGTCCAGATCTGTCTTGACCGGTTCCCAGCCGGGATTCCAGATGGTATCTCCATCTTTAATGTACAGATATTTACCGTTGATATCCATGGGAACATCATTGTAACGGTAACGGGTCAGTCTTAACAGCTTGGCATCCTTATAGAAGGAATAACCGCCGCATGTGTTGGATATCAGACTGAAAAAATCATTACAGCCCAGATAGTTGATCCAGGGAAGCGGGGTTTTTGGTGTGGTAATCACGTACTCGCGATTCGCATCATCGAAATAACCAAATTTCATAGCTTCTTCTCCTTATTTAATTAGTAGTATGTATTGAGTGGATATGATTTGTGAAATATTACTTAACGCTCCGAAAATGGGACTCGAAAACGATTAAGTAGTCTCTATGAACCAAATTATACATAAAACAATGGTATAATGCAACTACAAAATTGTGCAATTCGTAGCATGGTATCTCATAAAATGATATTGCTTACCTGCAAAAAGCTGCATTATATAGGTAGAAAGAGTAAATATGGAACCGAAAAAGGCGTAAAATTGGGAGAAGTATAAAAATTGCCTAAAAAAATTTAAAATAAGTGTTGCAAAACTATAAAAGATGTTATATTATAAAAGCACGAAAACGATTAAGTGTTTTACGAAGGTTTTAGGAGTTGCAGCAATGGTATCGATGAAGGATATTTCAGCGGCTTGCGGTGTATCGATAGCAACTGTGAGCAAAGCACTGAATGATCATAATGACATCGGTAGTGAAACGAAGCAACATATCAAGCAGGTTGCCAAGGAGATGGGGTATTTACCAAACTCAGCAGCCAAGGCACTGAAAACAAACCGTACATATAATATAGGAGTTTTGTTTTCGGATGATAATCACAGCGGACTGACACACGACTATTTCGCTTTTGTGCTTGACAGCTTTAAGAGCACAGCAGAGAGAAAGGGATATGATATCACCTTTATCAATGTCAGCAGGAGTAGGGATCGCAGGATGTCGTATTTGGAGCATAGCAGATACAGAGGCTTTGATGGAGTTGCAGTTGTATGTGTGAACTTCTACGATCCAGAAGTGGAAGAGCTTGTCAGAAGTGAAATACCGGTAATAACCGTAGACCATGTTTTCAACAATAGAATATCGATCGTGTCCGACAATGTGAAAGGAATGAGAGATCTTCTTACCTATATATATAAACAGGGACACAGGAAAATCGCCTATATCCACGGTGTGGATTCTTCCGTAACACGGAACAGGCTTTCCAGCTTTTACCATACGGCAGAAGAGCTTGGACTTTATGTGCCGGATGAATATGTACTGGAAGCTCCTTACAGAGATGCGGCAGCAGCGAGGATCATGACAGAAAAGCTGCTTGATCTGAGAACACCACCAACCTGCATCTGCTATCCGGATGATTTTTCAGCATTCGGCGGTATGAATGCGATTATGGAAAGAGGACTTAGAATACCGGAGGATGTATCTGTTGCAGGGTACGATGGCATCCGGGCAGGAATGCATATCGAGCCGCAGCTGACAACGATCAAGCAGGATACCGCGAGACTTGGCAGATGTGCAGCAGAGAAGCTGATCAGCCTGATCGAAAGACCAAAGAGCACAATTATTGAGCAGGTAATTGTGGAAGGAAAGGTGCTTGAGGGAAGATCAGTCGGAAAGAGATAAGGCATTTTCGGAAGGCAACACTTCCGTATATATAAATGCAAAGAAACAATTTCACACAATTCAAAGGGAGGATTTAAGTAATGAAAAAGAAATTACTTAGCGCTCTGCTTTCAGTAGCTATGATCTCCAGCTTATTAGTTGGATGCGGTTCCAGCGCAGATACTACTGAGACAACAGAGACAACCGAAACAACAGAAGCTACTACAGAAGAAGCTCCTGCAGCAGAAGAAACAACAGAAGAAGCAACAGATGAGACAGCAGCAGCTGGCGACGAGATCACCTATGCTGGCGAGCTCGAGATCATGCACTATTCAACATCAGAGGAATCTGAAGGTAATGGTGGTTCTGATGGTTTCCGTACCGTTCTTGCTGAGTGGGACGAGGCTCATCCTGACATCACATTAACACAGAACGTACTTGCTAACGCTGAGTACAAGACACAGATCGCTACACTGGCTGCAGCAGATGACCTTCCGGATGTATTCTTACTTCAGGGTATGAACACAATCGCTTGGGCTGATCAGGGTCTGGTTTATGATTTAACAGAGGATATCAAGTCTTCACCTTACTACGCTGATTACAATACTTCTTACTTCGCACCTTTCACAGTTGACGGTAAGATGTATGGTTACCCTGTTCTTACAGGTGGTACATGTACAGTAGTTATCTATGATAAGGCAATGTGGAAGGAAGCTGGCTTTGATGCATTCCCTACAACATGGGAGGATGTTGAGAAGGCTTCTGAGTACTTCAACGAGAAGGGCATCACAACTGTTGCATTTGGTAACGGTGGTAAGTGGCAGGCTAACTCAGACTTCCTGTCAACACTTGGTAACAGATACACAGGTCCCGACTGGTTCATGAGCCTGATCGCTAAGAGCGGTGCTGCTTTCACAGATGATGAGTTCGTAGCTGCTCTTGCTGAGACACAGAGACTGTTCCATGACACAAAGATCTTCAACGAAGACTTCAACGCTGTAACAAACGAGGATGCTCGTGAGTACTACATCTCTGGTGATGCTGCTGCATTCATCGGTGGTAACTGGGATGAGTCCTACATCTGGGCTACATTACAGGAAAGCAACGAAGAGAAGTTCAACAACATGGGCTTCGCAGTTCTTCCTCAGCCTGCTGATGCAACATATGCTCCTAACTCACAGAACATCGGTCTTGGATACGCTGTAGCAATCAATCCTAAGGTTGCTGATGATCCTGAGAAGTTAGCAGCAGCTATCGACCTTGCTGAGTATGTAACAGGTCCTGCATTCGCTAATTATGTAGCTACAAACTACGCTCTGGGCGGACTTACAAAGGTTGCTGACGTTGACCTTAGCGGATTCGATCAGATCACACAGGATTTCTACAACTGGTCTTATGTTGATACAGAGACATGCGAAATCTATGACTCCTATATTTCAAGTGCTGTTTGGGATGTATTAAATACAGACCTTCAGACAATGATGAATGGTGATATGACACCTGAAGATGTTGCTGCAAATGCACAGGCTGCATACGAAGCAAACTACTAAGATAGGATGACTGGCAGGGGCACAGCTCCTACGCAGTAATAAAGAGATAACTCTTAACCGTTCTGCCTACCTTGTGCAGGCAGAGCGGTTTTTTAAAGGAAAGAGAGGGCGTTACATAGCATGTTAAATTCCATAAAACCTAAAGCACGAACCGTGTTTCTCTATCTGATAGTTCCGGTTGTCTTTTTTGTATTCACTGTATTTGTTCCTTTGGTAACCGCATTCGTTTACAGCTTTTTCGAATGGAAGGGTGGCCCCAAGAAGACTTTTATCGGAATTGATAATTATGTACAATTATTTCATGATGCAACATTCTGGCAGTCGTTCGGCCATAACATTTACCTTGTTATCGCCTGTATCATAGGTCAGATCGGTATTGCATTTATTATGGTTATGATCGTGAATTCCAAGGTTGTTAAACTGAAGGGAATCCACAGAACCTTCGGATTCTTCCCCAGCACGATTTCTGCAGTATGTCTGGGCTTGATCTGGAATATGATCTATCACAACCAGTATGGTATCATCAACTGGTTTTTAAGACTTATCGGCCGTGATGATCTTTGTAAGGTATGGCTGAATGAGCCGAAGCTGGTAATGCTTCTGGTTTCCATTCCTCTGATCTGGCAGTATATCGGATATTACATGGTAATTATCCTTTCAGCGATTTCCTCTATTGATACGGAAATCTTTGAAAGTGCTGAGATCGATGGAGCGAACGGTGTACAGAGAGCACTTTATATCACGCTTCCCCTGATTAAGAATACTATGCTTGTATGTATTACCCTTTGCGTAGCAGGTAATATGAAGGCATTCGATAATATTTTCGTTATGACCAAGGGTGGTCCCGGTACCGCATCTATGGTTATGGCAATGTATGGTTACCAGATATCCTTCAACCAGAGTAATATGGGATACGGAAGCTGTATTTCCGTAGGAATCTTTGTTCTGGCTATGCTGGTTATCGGTGGATCACAGGCACTTGTTAAATTACTCACACGTGAAAAGGAGGCGTAAAAATGTCAACACATACTCAGGCAGTAGCGAAACCGCATCCGATCCGTAAGGGTATTCTTACAGTAGTGCTGAACTTTATCTGTATTGTATTTTCCCTTACCTGTATCTTCCCTATCGTCTGGATGATATATTCATCCCTGAAGGAGAAGAGAGTATTTAATGCAGATATCGTCGGGCTTCCGAAGAACCCGACACTGGTCAATTATATCAGAATCTTAGGTAACTCAGATTATCATCTTGGTGAGTCCATGATGAACAGTGTACGTACCACAGCAATTTCCATTGTGCTGATCGTAGCCTTCAGCTTTGTCGTTGGATACATTCTTGCAAGAGTCCGTTTCAAGCTGAACCGTCCTCTGTATGTAATGTTCCTGATGGGTATGCTGATCCCGATCCACTCACTGCTTGTACCTATTTATGTAGTATTCAAGAAGTGTGGGATCTCCGATCAGTGGTATACACTGCTGTTACCCTATGTTTCCTTTGCACTTCCCATGGGTATCTTCCTTGTGGAAGGCTATGTAAAGAGTATTCCGGTTTCGCTGGAAGAAGCTGCAGCCATTGATGGCAGTGGATTTTCCTATACACTGTGGCACATTATTCTTCCGATTTGTAAGCCGATCCTTGTAACAGTAGCTATCATCCAGGTATTTGGCTGCTGGAATGAATTCTCATTTGCATTAGTACTTATGAAGAATGTACATCTGCAGACAGTACCGCTTGCACTGACACAGTTCAAGGGTCAGTTCGCATCCGACTATCCGAAGCAGATGGCAGCTATGCTGATCACCATGTCCCCGATCGTTGTGCTGTACTTTGTATTCAGTAAGCAGATCATCAAGGGAATGGTTGCAGGTGCTGTTAAGGGTTAACAGCTATCTGTCCTCTTTAACCTGTAACATTTTAAAATCCTTCCATGGTCTTCTGTGGAAGGATTTTTTAAAAAAATTTAATGTATAAAAAGGCAGAAAGCGGAAAATACTACTCCTGTAACCAATCAGACAGGAGGTAATCATAAATGTCAAAGAATGAGTATAACCATAGTCAGGATAAGAATTCGCAGAACAGGAATTCCCAGAATAAGAACTCTGAGAACAATTCCCAGAATTCTTCCAAGAACAGCCAGAAGAACAGCTCTAACTGTTCTGATAACAGCAAAAACCGCAGCGAATATTAAAGTGTCTGCTGGAAAGGGGCTGTGCATGAAAGGTGCACAGTCCCTTTTTCAATAAGATGGCAAGACAGATATGGGGAAAAGAATACAAAAATTTCTTATAATTCAGTATATTCAAGCTTTTTCATATGTGGTATACTCCTTATTAGAATGAAAAATGGCGGTATTTAAAATGAAAACGTATGAATTGATTGCACCCTGTCACTTTGGTCTGGAGGCTGTTCTGAAAAGAGAGATCATAGATATAGGATATGACGTTACGCTGGTTGAAGATGGCCGGGTGACCTTTACAGGGGATGCGGAAGCCATTTGCAGGGCGAATATCTTCCTTCGCAGTGCAGAAAGGATCCTGCTTAAGGTGGGCAGCTTCATGGCGACAACCTATGAAGAACTGTTCCAGGGAACCAAAGCACTCCCGCTGGATGAATTTATTCCTGCAGATGGCAGGTTCTGGGTGACCAAGGCAGCCAGTGTGAAAAGCAGGCTGTTCAGTCCCTCTGATATACAGTCTGTTATGAAGAAAGCAATGGTGGAGAAGCTGAAAGAGGTTTATCATACTGAATGGTTTGAAGAGAATGGTGCAGCTTTTCCGTTCCGGGTATTCCTGCTAAAGGATCAGGTTACAGTAGCACTTGATACGACAGGGGATTCTCTGCATAAGAGAGGGTATCGGAAGCTTACGGCTAAAGCACCTATTGCGGAGAATCTGGCGGCATCCCTGATCATGCTGACGCCCTGGAGGGGGGATCGTATCCTGGTTGATCCTTTCTGCGGAAGCGGAACCTTTCCGATAGAGGCCGCTATGATGGCAGCTAATATTGCACCCGGCTGGAAACGGGATTTTACGGCAATGGGATGGACGCATCTGATTCCGGAAGAGGAATGGAAATATGCCAAGGAAGAGGCCGGAGATGGGATCATTACAGATATTAAGACAGATATCCAGGGGTATGACATAGATGATAAAATGGTAGAAATCTCCAGGGAAAATGCCCGTCTTGCGGGAGTGGATCATCTGATCCATTTTCAGAGAAGAGGAGTTGACCAGCTAAGCCATAATAAAAAATATGGTTTTATCATTACGAATCCTCCTTATGGAGAAAGACTGGAGGAAAAGGAAAAGCTGCCGTCTCTTTACCGGACGATCGGAGAGCGCTTTAAGGCACTGGATTGCTGGTCACTGTATCTGATCACAGCTTATGAGCAGGCTGAGGAAGCGCTTGGACTGAAGGCAGCAAAGAACCGTAAGATCTACAATGGTATGATGAAGACATATTTTTATCAGTTTCCAGGACCCAAACCAGCTCTGCATAAAGGATGAGGGAAAAAGGCATGCGGCAGGAACTGATGAAAAAAACAACCATATGCTGTATCTGCTTTTTTGTGATCACCATGGGAACCATTATTTATCTGTCTGTACATAAAGTAGTGACCATAGAAGGGGTTGCACAGGACGAAGTAGCAGGTGAAACAATCGCTACCGGGAATGAATCCCATGCTCTTGCTTTCCAGCCTGGGGAAGCTGACAGCAGTTATCTCCGGATACCGCTGCCGGAAGGATGCAAGGCATCTGACATCACGATAGAGAACCATTATATGGATCAGGAGCTTTGGATCTATGTACCAGGTGGAAACGAGGATTTTTACAGGGAAAATGTTCTTTCCGGAAATCATCAGATGATCAATGCGGGAAGCTTTGATCTGGTACAGGGCGGGATCGTTCTTAATTTACAGTTGACAGGGATTTGTGAATGTCGTACCATTTTGGAAAATGAAAATCTGTATATCAGTTTTCTGACGCCCAGAGAGGTTTATGACAGGATCGTGGTGATAGATCCTGCGTACGGAGGAAGGGAAGAAGGAGCAGTCAGAAACGGACTGAAGGAAAAGAATGTCGTTCTCGCTGTAGCCAGAGCTCTGAAGGAGAAGCTTGATGGAGAGGACATTAAGGTATACTATACCAGGATGGACAATATCTATGAGGATGAATCAGACAGGATCATCCTTGGAAATGGCGCGAAGGCGGATATGTACATACGCATTGAAACGGCGTGCGGGGAAGCTTCTGAGGAGTATGGGATAAGGGCACTTTATAATGGTACATATTTTATCCCGGGATTTGGAAATATAGAGCTTGCAGATACGCTGGAAAGAGAAGTGACTGTGTCGGTCAGCGGAAAAGCACAGGGTCTGCTGGAGGAGCCGGATCCGGATAGTGTATTGTATCAGCTGACAATACCGGCAGCAACAATCCAGGTTGGTTATCTGAGTAATGTACAGGAGGCCAGACTCCTCTCAAGAGAAGATTATATTAGAAGGATCGCAGATGGTATTTATCAGAGTATCATGACGGTCTATGAAATGCAGGAGAAAAACGGGTGACAGCTATGTACAAGATTATTTTTGCAACAGGGAATGAAGGAAAGATGAAGGAGATCCGCGAGATTCTGGATGGACTTACCTTTTTGGGGGAAAAGGTACAGATTTTGTCCATGAAAGAGGCAGGGATCGATATAGATATTATAGAAGATGGGACAACCTTTGAAGAAAATGCCATGATCAAGGCAAGGGCTGTGGCAGGAGCTGCGAAAGAAGCAATCGTGCTTGCAGATGATTCTGGGCTTGTGATCGATTATCTGAATGGGGAGCCAGGCATTTATTCAGCCAGATATCTTGGCAAGGACACTTCCTACCGGGTTAAGAATGCCAACCTGGTACAGAGGCTTGAGGGCGTTCCGGATGAAAAGAGATCTGCAAGATTCGTATGTGCCATAGCGGCAGTGCTGCCAGATGGCAGGGAACTGTCAACAAGAGGAACGATTGAGGGAAGGATCGGCTATGAGGAAAAGGGATTGAATGGATTTGGATTTGATCCTATCTTTTATGTGCCGGAGATCGGAAAATATACGGCAGAGCTGTCGGATGAAGATAAGAACAGGATCAGCCACAGAGGAAAAGCACTCAGGGCAATGAGAGAAGAACTGGAAAAGGAACTGGAGAAGAAACTGGGATGAAGATACTGATTGTTAGTGATACTCACCGCCACAATGAAAATTTTTTGAAAGTACTGGAAAAAACAGGACCGATCGATATGCTGATCCACTGTGGGGACGTGGAGGGCAGTGAATATCTGATCGCCAGAAGTGCAGGATGTCCTGTACAGATGGTCATGGGAAACAACGACTTCTTTTCTGATCTTCCACGGGAAAAGGAATTCCAGATCGGGAAATACAAGATATGGCTGACCCACGGACATACCTATTACGTGTCTATGGGAGATGAGAATATCAAGAGGGAAGCGAGAGAACGGGGCATGGATATCGTCATGTTCGGACATTCTCACAGACCCATTGTGGACATTGATAAAGATATTATAGCGGTTAATCCGGGAAGTCTTACTTATCCAAGACAGGAGGGCAAAAAACCTTCTTATATTATTATGGAACTTGACTATAAAGGAGAGGCACATTTTACGATCTGTTATCTGGATGAATGATAGGTGACGGACACGGATCAGGAAACAAAGAGAGACAAAGAAGCAGAGCTGAGAAGAGAATAAAAATAAAAAGGATCCATTGGATCCTTTTTTAATGAGCCACCCGGGACTCGAACCCGGGACAACTTGATTAAAAGTCAAGTGCTCTACCACCTGAGCTAGTAGCCCATATATAAAATAAAAGCTGGGCTAGCTGGATTCGAACCAGCGAATGCAGGAGTCAAAGTCCTGTGCCTTACCGCTTGGCGATAGCCCAATGTCCACCAAGCTTGTCCCCTGGGACAACCCCGGGATAGGGTGGATAGAGGGACTCGAACCCTCGGCCTCCAGAGCCACAATCTGGCGCGCTAGCCAACTGCGCCATACCCACCATAAAATCACTGAGATAAAATCTCAAACGTGCTCGAAGGGATTCGAACCCCCGACCCACGGCTTAGAAGGCCGTTGCTCTATCCAGCTGAGCTACGAACACATATGTGTGAAAATCAACACATAAGCGGGTGATGGGAATCGAACCCACGTATCCAGCTTGGAAGGCTGGTGTTCTACCATTGAACTACACCCGCAGAACAGAGTTACGTTGTGAAATCGGGGTGACAGGATTCGAACCTGCGACCCCCTGGTCCCAAACCAGGTGCTCTAGCCAAGCTGAGCCACACCCCGCTGGTCTTACCCTTGCGCCTCACACAACGCAAGATATATTATATTCGATAGATAAAGGTCTGTCAACAAATTTCTTTCATTTTTTTGCAGAAATTTTGGAGAGAGGTATTGCGAAATCGGAGGATCACTATATATAATAGTATACATTGACAGGAAGGAACGAGGTTATGGAAGAAAATTTGAAATCAGAAGAAAATAAAATGGGTGTCATGCCGGTCAACAGGCTGCTGATCGAGATGTCCCTGCCGATGATGATATCTATGCTGGTACAGGCTCTTTATAATGTAGTAGACAGTATTTTTGTATCAAGGATCAATGAAAACGCGCTGACAGCAGTGTCACTGGCATTCCCGATCCAGTCGCTGATGATCGCAGTAGGAACAGGAACCGGTGTTGGTGTTAATGCGCTTCTTTCCAAGTCTCTTGGAGAGAAGAATACAGAGAGAGCAAATAAGGTAGCGGAGAATGGGGTATTTCTTGCAGCACTCAGCTATCTGCTTTTTCTTATTGTAGGACTGACAGTGGTGAAACCCTTTTATGCGGGACAGACGACAGATCAGGAGATCTTTGCTTATGGATATGAATATCTGACAGTGGTATGCTGCTTTTCTTTGGGTATGTATGCACAGTTTATTTTTGAAAGACTGCTGCAGTCAACGGGAAAAACAATATTTACCATGTTCACCCAGGGAACCGGTGCGATCATTAATATCATTCTGGATCCGATCCTGATTTTCGGGTATTTCGGACTGCCTGCAATGGGCGTAGCCGGTGCAGCTGTGGCTACGGTAATTGGACAGATCGTGGCTGCAGTTCTGGCTTTTATCATTAATCAGAAGAAGAATAAGGAGATCCATCTGGATTTCCGTGCATTTAAACCGGATGTCAAAATTATCGGAGCGATTTATGCGGTAGGAATTCCTTCTATTATCATGCAGGCGATCGGATCGGTCATGACTTATGGAATGAACCGGATCCTGATGGTATTTTCCTCTACTGCTGCTGCGGTATTTGGGGTATACTTTAAACTACAGAGCTTTATTTTCATGCCGGTGTTCGGACTTAACAATGGCATGGTACCGATCATAGCCTATAATTATGGTGCCGGTAAGAAGGACAGGCTGACAAAGACCATGAAGCTCAGTATTATGTATGCCGTGGCGATCATGGCCGTGGGAATTGTGGTATTCCAGATTTTCCCAAGCCAGCTTTTTATGATGTTTGATGCTTCAGAGACTATGCTTGCTATTGGGGTACCAGCACTTCGTACAATCAGCTTAAGCTTTGCTTTCGCAGGCTTCTGTATTGTTACTGGATCAGTATTCCAGGCACTTGGAAATGGTGTATACAGCATGATCGTTTCTATTGCAAGACAGCTGATCGTGCTGCTGCCGGTAGCGTATCTTCTGTCGAGGACAGGGAATATTAATGCTGTATGGTGGGCATTCCCCATCGCAGAGGTGATATCACTCCTGGTTACTATATTTTTCCTGATCAGGATCAACAGGAATATTATCGGTCATATTGGAGATGAACATATTACAAAGGAAGGAAAAGAAGATGATTAAGGCTATTATTTTATTTATTACAGGGCTTATCCTGATCTGCCTTGGCGGAGACAGACTGGTGGATGCGGCAGTTGCCATTGCAAAGAAGATGGGGATCCCTCAGATCGTAGTCGGGGCAACCATTGTAAGCATCGGAACAACGCTGCCGGAGGTGCTGGTGTCTACAACAGCGGCCTTTGACGGGTCTGCAGCGATTGCAACAGGAAATGCCTTTGGATCCATCATCTGTAATACAGCACTGATCGCAGGACTTACCCAGACGATCCGCCCATCAAAGAAGATCGGGGCGGCCTCGGTCAGATGGCGGAGTATTTTTTTCTTTGCCGTGCTGCTTGCGATGAATATTTACGCCTATCTGACAGAGCAGTTCAACAGACCGGCCGGGGTCGTACTGCTGCTTTTGTTTGCAGTATATGCTTACCTGAATATCAGAAGAGCCGGAGCAGAAGGGGAGGGGACAGAAGAAGGAGAAGCAGAGGAAAATGTTGTTGTCTGGAAGCAGCTTCTGATTCTGGTAGTATGTGCCGGGCTTCTGTATGTGGGAGCCAATCTTCTTGTTGACAATGGAATTCTGATCGCAGAGGCACTTGGTGTTCCTGAGAGAGTGATAGCTGTTACCTTCATCGCACTTGGAACATCCCTGCCGGAGCTGGTAACTTCTGTGGTTTCTATCATAAAGGGATATGGAAATGTGGGACTTGGCAATATCATTGGAGCCAATATCCTGAACATGCTTCTTGTGATCGGAATTCCTGCAGCAATTGCGGGGATCCCGGTAGAGCAGTCCACGATCCGGGTAGACATGCCGCTTGCCTTTTGCGTCATGGCAGTGCTTCTTATACCGATCCTGATCAGGAAGAAATCCTCCAGGATCCAGGGCATCCTGCTGCTTGCCATTTATGTGGCATACTGTGCTGTGTCTTTTGCAGGATAACGCAGGAAAAGGCGGCAGGTGCTTTTCAGGTCATAAGCTTATGAAAAAAGGATTGAACAGAGATGCCTGGATATGGTATACTGAATAGGCATTTCCAAGCGGAATTGATGGAATTGGCAGACATGCAAGATTTAGGTTCTTGTGCCGAGAGGCGTATGGGTTCAAGTCCCATATTCCGCATGATTTATAAGGGATTTCTATGAAACATATACACCAAAAGGTGCAGACTAGGTATTGTCTGCACCTTTTGTTATGCAACGGTCAAAAATACGGTTAAAAAACAAGGTATAAATATAGGCAAATGCTGCAAAACCAAAAAATAAAAGAAGACTGCCGGTTACCACAAGCCGTTTACCGCTCTGGGCTGAAAAATGCAGGATGCCAATTGGAACAACGATAAAGAAAACCGTGGTCGGGAAATTACCTACTGCTAACAGTACAGAATTGCAGAGCAGGCGGTGCAATCCGGTATCAAATCTGGCAATTTGAGGGAATGCATATACCTGGATGCAGAATACCATGATCAGCAGAAACCAGACTGGAAACTGTATCCAGGAATAGGATGGATCAATTACATGATATATTATGTAAAGATCACCGGTAAAAAAAGCCGTGAGCAGAAGAAAGGGAATCCAGATACAGGTAGACTGTCTGAAATTGCGTTTAAAGGATTTAAAAAACATTTTGTATATGTAGGATTCGGTTCCATCCTGCAATTGAAACATCACATGGTACATTGCCGTGATGGAGGCACCGATGGTCACAATCGGAATACTGCTGATAATAAACAGGGCATTGGTAAACATCAGATCACAAAAACAGGATAAAAAGCGTATTACCGGATTTTCAGGGCAGAAAAATTTATTCATGACAGCGTGTCCTTTCTTCCATCTAAATGAATCATGATAAATGCAGGATGTGGCATGCGGGCACATTAAGCTGATATAAAAAGGCGCAGGCCGGATCTGCATATGGTAAATATGACAATAACAAGTTATTGTCATTATACATGATTAACAAAAGAATAAAATAAAAAAATAGAATATTAGCAATAATTGATAAATGAAAAGCAAAAAATGAAAAGTATATGCAGAGTAAAATTGTATAATGAATTTATGTTAATCTTCAACGAGGCCGAAGTTTGGAAGAACAGATAGTTACAAATCAATTATGTAAAAGAGAAGGAGAGGTATGAACATGAAAAAGTTAATTGCTAGTATTTTATGTGCTTGTATGATTTCAAGTCTTCTGGTTGGCTGTGGATCTAACGCTTCTACTGGTTCTGCAGATTCTACCGATAGTGCTTCATCCGACAGCACTGCCACAGCAGCTGCAGAAGACACCGGGAAGAAGAGTGATGCAGATGCAGATAAAGTGATCAATGTATGGGCATTTACAGATGAGGTTCCCGGCATGATTGAAAAGTATATAGAAGCACATCCGGATTTTGGCTATGAAATCAATACAACAATTATTGCTACTACAGATGGTGCATATCAGCCAGCACTTGACCAGGCACTTGCATCAGGTGGCTCTGATGCTCCGGATATTTACTGTGCAGAAGCCGCATTCGTATTAAAATATACACAGGGTGATGCAGCACAGTATGCAGCTCCTTATGAAGATCTTGGCATTGATGTGGATCAGGCCATTAAGGATGCAGATATTGCACAGTACACAGTAGACATCGGAACAAACCCTGATGGAAAGGTTGTTGGTCTGGGATACCAGGCAACAGGTGGTGCATTTATTTACCGCCGTTCTATCGCAAAGGATGTATGGGGAACGGATGATCCGGCTGTTATCCAGGATAAGATTGGTCCTGGATGGGACAAATTCTTTGATGCAGCCGCAGAACTGAAAGCTAAGGGGTATGGTATTGTATCCGGTGATGGAGATATCTGGCATGCAGTGGAAAACAGTTCAGATCAGGGATGGATTGTAGACGGCAAATTAAATATTGATCCTAAGAGAGAAGAGTTCCTGGATCTTTCCAAGGAATTAAAAGATAATGGCTACCACAACGATACACAGGACTGGCAGGATGCATGGTTTGCTGATATGAAGGGAGAAGGCGAACAGCCTATCTTTGGCTTCTTCGGACCGGCATGGCTGATCAATTATACATTAGCACCCAACTGTGGCGGAGAAAAAGTTGGTGAAGGTACATATGGTGACTGGGCTGTCTGCACACCTCCGATTGGTTTCTTCTGGGGTGGTACCTGGATACTTGCTAATAAGAATACAGAAAAAGCTGATGCGGTAGGTGAGATCATCAAATGGATCACACTGGACACATCTGAAGACAGTCTTCAGTATAAATGGGCTAATGGTACACTGAACGGAGAAGGCGGTACAAAAGACTCTGTAGCATCCGGTGTAGTAATGTCCAAATCAAATGGTGAACTGGATTTCCTGGGTGGACAGAATATGTTTGATGCATTTGTTCCTGCAAATGCATATGCAAAAGGAACAAACCTGACACAGTATGATGAAACAATTAACACATACTGGAGAGACCAGGTTCGTCAGTATACAGCAGGTGAGAAATCACGTGATCAGGCAATTGCTGACTTCAAACAGCAGGTAGCTGATAACCTGGATGTAATTGTTGAGTAAGCAATTAATGCAGTAATTTCTTTAAACTGCATATATCAGCAAAAACAAGCAGGGCGGACACTTCCCTGTTCGCCCTGCTTTTCTTATATCAGTATAGAAATAATACCATTAAAACAAAAATGAGCAGGAAGGAAAGGTGAGAAAAGTGAAAAACAAAAAGCTGAGCTATGCAAGATATGGATATTATTTTAGTATCCCTTTTGCTGTGGCATTCCTGTTATTTACTTTATATCCCATTGTATACACCGTTATTATCGGATTTACGGATTTAAAAGGTCTTGGTATGACCAGCTTCCATTTCCTGAAAGATGATCCGTTCCGGAATTTCAAAACAGTTTTGGCAAATCCATCGTTTAAGCAGGCATTATCCAATACCGTGGTGATGTGGGTATTAAACTTTATCCCGCAGATCCTGCTGGCACTTTTGCTGACAGCATGGTTTACAGATAAGCGAAGCAAAATTGTTGGCCAGGGATTTTTTAAAGTTATTTTCTACATGCCAAACATTATTACAGCAGCAACTATTGCAATCTTATTTAATGCCTTATTTGGTTATCCGATGGGACCGGTAAATGATATTCTGGTGTCACTCAAATTCGTTGATAAACCGGTTAATCTGCTTATTAATAAGACGGTAGCAAGAGGCATTGTCATCTTTATCCAGACATGGATGTGGTATGGGTATACTATGATTACCCTGATTTCCGGAGTACTTGGTATCAGTCCTGAAATCTTTGAGTCTGCAGAAGTGGATGGGGCTAACCGTACACAGACCTTTTTGTATGTCACACTTCCAAATATTAAGACAATCCTGCTGTTTACACTTGTTACAAGTTTGATTGGCGGACTGAATATGTTTGATATCCCGAAGCTGTTTTTACTTGGCGGACCGGACAATGCAACATTGACTACCAATGTGTTTATTTATAATCAGGCATTCAGTGGAAGCTATATGTATAACAGGGCAGCAGCGGCAAGTATGATCATGCTCGTTATCATTGCCATTCTGTCCGGTATTCTGTTTATGATTCTGGATGATAAGGATGAGGCAGAGCTGCGCAGACAGAACAGGCAGATGGAGAAGAAGTTCAAACGCAGACAAAAAGAACTGGCCCGGATAGAAAAAGCGCAGGCAGACGCCGGAACAGGCAAGGGGGTGGATGCAGATGCTGAAAAATAAGGAAAATCGGAAGCTGAAAGTTGTTATTTATGTTGTATGTATTCTTTTGGCGATCATCAGTATTATGCCGTTTTATGTTATGTTTATTAATTCAACACGATCCACAACGGAAATTCAGCAGCATGCGATTTCATTTCTGCCTTCCAGATATATGCTAAATAATCTGAAAATCCTTTTGGGAAAGAGCTTTAATCCGGCAGTGGGATTTAGAAACTCATTAATTATTTCCATCGGCTCCACTGCGCTGGCTGTATATTTCTCATCACTGACCGCCTATGCACTGGTAGCTTATGACTGGAAGCTCCGGCAGCCGTTTTTCAGCTTTATCATGTGTGTCATGATGATACCGGCACAGGTTACTACAATTGGTTTTTATCAGATGGTATATAAGATTGGAATGACAAATCATCTGTCAATGCTGATATTACCGGCAATCGCATCTCCTACAATGGTCTTTTTCATGAGGCAGTATCTGCAGCCGACACTGTCAATGGAAATTGTACAATCAGCACGTATTGATGGGGCAAAGGAATTTATGATTTTTAACCGTATTGTGCTGCCGATTATGAAACCGGCAATTGCAACACAGGCTATTTTTTCCTTTGTATCAAGCTGGAACAGTCTGTTTACACCGTTGGTTCTTCTGACGGATCAGAAAAAATATACTATGCCGATCATGGTCAGCCTGTTAAGAGGAGATATTTACAAGACGGAATATGGTTCTGTATATTTAGGCCTTTCCCTGACAGTACTGCCCCTGATTGCTGTATATCTGCTTTTATCCAAATATATTATTGCAGGTGTTGCACTTGGTGGTGTCAAAGGGTGATATTTATACCAAAAAAGAAGTGGACTTTTAATGAAAGTCCGCTTCGATTTTGGTTTGCTCGCTTTTACTCCGGAATTCAGAGGGTGAATATCCGGTGTGCTTTTTGAAACATCTGCAAAAAGCAGAAGGGGTGTTAAAACCGGTTTCATAAGCAACGGAGGTGACCGGAATATTTTCAGCTAACATTTCCTGCGCCCGGGTAATTCTTTTTTTGCACAGGTAGTCATAAAAAGTGGTGTTCGTATATTGCTTGAATAATCTTGAAAAATGGAATTTTGAGAATCCGATTATGGCTGCGGTATCCTCCAAATTGAGGTCATCTGCGTAGTGCTCATCAATATAAATGAGCAGCTTGGAAAATTTGTCATAATGTTCTTTTTGTACATCCGTGGAAATTGAGGCACCGGATGTATTTTTTGACCCAAAGTATTCCTTGGCACAAATGGAAATGTTCTTGAAAAACAGTGAAAAAATATCTGTTTCCCAGAAAACATCATTTTTGAAATAAATTTCGATCATTTTGGCAAAATTATTGTACAGAAGCTCGTAATGGCGGGATGTATCAGGCGAGATAAGATGTGCTTTTAGAAATATCGGCTGCATGGTCTTGTAATCCTGAAATGATGTATAGGGATCTAAATTGACCAGAAAGATAAAACGTATACCCGGAGCCGTACAGATAAGCTTATGAATGGCATGTGGCGGAATGATCAGAATATCTCCAGGGTGTAGCGTATAGTGCTCATTGTTGACGATGACAACATAGTCCGACTGCATGCAGATGATTATTTCAACTGCAGAATGATGATGTGACGGATATCCTTCCATCTGTACATTGTACCAGATTCGTATATGGGATTCCGGTACAAAGTCAACCAGTTCGGTATTGTTGCCCTGCATTTTTCTTTCAACAAATCCACGGACAGGCTGCACATAATTTGCTTCGTTAAGATCAATATTATATCGCATAGAATCCATCCTTTTTTCTATTATTTGAGAATAACTATATTATAATCAATTTTTCTGTAATATGCAAAAGCTTTGTAGGTATCCAGATATTTAGGATCCGGAACATCAGACAGATATCAAAAAAGCAAAATATGTATATCTTCAGGCAATATATGTATAGTTTAACCGTGCCTGAAACCAATATAATCAAATCAGAAAATATATTTTTTTACAAGTTATATAAAGTTAGAAAATAACAACACAGGTATAGTAAAATAATCGTTATAAACAGATAAAATAGTTTATGGAGGAAGGTATGAACAGACAGGAAGCAGTCAGACGGGCAACTGAATTGGTGGAGCAGATGAGTGTAGAGGAGTTGGCATCACAGCTGCGCTTTGATGCAGATGAAATTCCACATCTGGATATTCCTGAATACAACTGGTGGAATGAAGGCCTGCACGGTGTTGCAAGAGCAGGCACAGCTACCGTTTTTCCACAGGCAATTGGTCTTGGAGCAACCTTTGATGAAGAACTGCTGGAGCGGATCGGAACTGCCATTTCTACAGAGGCAAGAGCCAAATACAATGAAAATGAAAAACATGAAGACCGGGATATTTATAAGGGAATCACACTCTGGTCACCCAATGTCAATCTTTTCCGTGATCCCCGCTGGGGACGAGGACATGAGACCTATGGGGAAGATCCGGTCCTGATTGCCAGACTGGGTGTTGCATTTATCAGGGGTCTGCAGGGAGAGGGTGAATATATGCGCACAGCAGCATGTGCCAAGCATTTTGCTGTACATTCCGGACCTGAGGATAAACGCCACTTTTTTGACGCCAGGGTCACCATGAAGGAGCTCTGGGAGACTTATCTTCCACAGTTCGAGGCCTGTGTCAAAGAAGGTAAGGTTGAGGCTGTGATGGGTGCGTACAACAGGACCAATGGAGAGCCCTGCTGTGCACATAGTTATCTGATGGGAGAAGTCCTGAGAAAACAGTGGGGATTTGAAGGACATTATGTTTCAGACTGCTGGGCTATCCGTGATTTTCATGAGCATCATAAGGTGACGAGCCGGCCGGAAGAAAGCGTCAAGCTGGCACTGGAGATGGGATGTGATGTCAATTGTGGCTGCACCTACCAGAAAATCCTGAATGCCTATGAAGAGGGACTGATTTCCAAAGAGTTATTGCAGAGAGCGGCTGTCCGCTTATTTACAACCAGATTTCTGCTTGGAATGTTTGATGAGACGGAATATGATCATATTCCGTATGAGGTTGTTGAATGCAGGGAGCATATCGATCTTTCAGTAGAGGCAGCACATAAGAGTGTCGTATTGCTGAAAAATGATGGTATCCTGCCCTTACAGAAGGAAAAACTGAAAACAATCGGAGTGATTGGTCCAAATGCCAATTCCAGAGCCGCTCTGATAGGCAATTATCATGGTACGGCTTCAAGATATGTTACCGTGCTGGAAGGCATTCAGGACTATGTGGGAGATGATGTCAGGGTACTTTATTCTGAAGGGTGTCATCTGTTTTTAGATCAGGTAGAAAAACTGGCAAGAGAGGATGACCGTATCTCAGAGGCAATGACAGTTGCAGAGCATTCAGATCTTGTTATCCTGTGTCTTGGACTGGATGAAAGCCTTGAGGGAGAAGAAGGAGATACCGGTAATGAATATGCATCCGGGGATAAGCAGAATCTGATGCTGCCGCCTTCCCAGCAGAGACTTCTGGAAATCATTGCGGAAATGGAGGTTCCGTTTATCGTATGCATGATGGCAGGAAGTGCCATGGATCTGAATCTGGCAGATGATAAGGCGAACGCAGTTCTTCAGACGTGGTATCCGGGAGCACGCGGTGGAAAAGCCGTTGCAGATATCCTGTTTGGGGAGATATCCCCTTCCGGGAAATTGCCAATCACTATTTACCGCAATTTACAGGGAATGCCTGACTTTGACGATTATTCCATGAAAAATCGGACGTACCGCTTTGTGGAAAAAGCACCACTTTATCCGTTTGGATATGGCCTGAATTATGCAGATACACAGATTGTGGAGGTAAGGCTGATAAGTGATGTGGATTATGTACAGACAGAAGAACAGAGTGTATATGTTGAAGTAAGGGCCGTAAATTATGGAGCTGTCCCCACAGAGGATATACTGCAGGCTTATGTGCAGGTAGAGGATGCCAATGAAGTGCCTAATCCAAAGCTTGCTGTGTTTAAGCGTGTGGCATTTGCACCAGGAGAAGAAAAGACTGTGACGCTGGAAATTCCGGCAAAATCATTTACAGTTGTAGATGAAGAGGGCAGGTCAGTGCATACAGGTCTGGGGGCGGATATTTATATAGGATTTGGACAGCCGGATGAACGTACGAGAGAGCTGTCCGGGAAGAAGAGCGTGAGACTTCATATATAATTTTTACAGGGGATCCTTTTTACAAGGGATCCTTTTTTCTTTTCCATTTTCTTTTACCATTGTTTTAACAGAAGGATTCTGTTATAATTTTGTAGAACAGGAGGACAAAGATAAGAAAGCAAGTGCCACTGCAAGAGCAGAATATACGAATGAGGGAAAATAAGGAGGTTACGCTGTGGTATCAAGTATTGTGGGGAATTATCTGATGGAGAAAGGACTTCTTACCGGAGAACAGTTCAGAGATATCCTGAATGAGCAGCAGAAAGTAAGAGTAAAGCTCGGACTGATCGCAGTAGCAGAAGGACTGATGACACAGGAGGAGGCTGACAGAGTAAATCAGCTTCAGGCTGTGATGGACAGGCGCTTCGGCGATATTGCTGTAGAAAAAGGTTATCTGACAGAAGGACAGGTCAACAGCCTCCTGAAGAAGCAGGGAAATGCTTATCTTGCCTTTGCACAGGCAATGGAAAATCAGCAGCTTATGACGATTGAGCAGCTGGAACAGATCCTTTTGGATTATCGGTGCGAAAACAATTTTACGGCATCTGACATGGATGCCCTGAAGAGTGATGATGTAGACAGTATTCTTCCACTTTTTCTTCCTGTAGACAGTGAAGCGTATTATGGAATTGCAGGGACGGCAGTCCGTACCCTGATGAGACTGGTAGACACTGGACTATATCCAGACAAAGCTTATATCATGCAGAAGACAGAGGATGAAAACGGTGCCCTGCAGAAGGTTGAGGGCGAGAAGGGATTTGTCAGTGCACTAGGTGGTAAGGGCAATGCACTTCAGTTTACTGCTTCTGTATTTGGGCAGGAAGAGTTCGTATCGGTGGATGAGGATGCACTGGATGCGATCGGTGAATTATTGAACTGTATTAATGGATTGTATGTTTCCGAGTGTAAGGACGGAAGTTCCCTGGAACTGATGCCCCCTTCCTTCAAAACCGGAATTCAGGGCTTTGAAAGCAGAAAAATGCTTGTCCTGCCAATTCATATTAAAAATGACTGTGTCGATCTTATGATCGCCATCGGTGATGAGATCGAAATGAAGTAGGAGGAAAAGGAAGATGGCTAAAATACTCGTTGTGGATGATTCCAGAACATCCAGGAAAATACTAAAGGGTTTGCTTGAAGAGAACGGTCATGAGGTCATAGCCGAGGCTGTAAATGGAGATGACGGGTATCTGAAATACAAGGAGTTACATCCGGATATTGTGACCATGGATATTACAATGCCAGTAACAGATGGTATCCAGGCACTGCAGCTTATTAAACATGAAAATGAAAAAGCAAGAGTGATCATGATTACAGCAGCGGGTCAGAAAGAGAAGATGATCCAGGCTGTCAAGTATGGTGCTGATGAGTTTATTACCAAGCCTTTTGATAAGGAAGAGGTAGTAAAGGCAATCAATAAGATTGTAGAATCACTGTAATAAAAAGGGGCTGATGACAGCCCCTTTTAAAAAGGAAAAAAGGTTAATTGTTACAGGGTATTTTTCAAGATTGAGAGGGATTTATGGTATCAATTAAGGATGTGGCAAAGCGCGCCGGGGTTGCGATTTCTACCGTATCAAAGGTGCTGAATGGATATCCCAATGTCAGTGAAGAGACAAGGCAGCGGGTAAATAAGGCGGTGGAAGAACTGAATTTTGTGCCCAATTCCGTGGCAGCAGCACTTTCTTCCAAGCAGGCTGGAAGAGTGGCACTTCTGATCAACAGCAATATGAAGACAAATGCAATCGATGAGATCGATATGCAGTATATTTCAGGTGCCCTGAATAAGGCAATGGAACTGAATCTGGATGTCATAACCCTGTTTTTCTTCATGTTCCAGAATAAAACGGCAGATGAGGTGGCAAGATATCTGCAGTCCCAGAGTATCACCGGGATCATTATTTATGGAATGAGTAAAGAGGATAAGGTGCTTCACCGTCTGATCTCGACCGGCAAGTTCAAGTGTGTGGTGATCGATGCGCCTTTTGTCAATGTCAGTACAAGCTGTATCGGGGTAGATCACAGAAGGGCGCAGTACGAGGTGGCGGCCAAGACTGTCATGGAGAATAACTGTAAGAGGATCCTGTATATTGCCGGGAAGCGGAATGGCTATGTGACGGATGAGAGGATCAGGGGCATGGAGGATCTTGTAAAAGAAAAGAATCTGACCATGCTGGTAAGGAATGGAGAGTTTTCGGAGCTTCAGGCAAGGAATATCACGCTGAAGTATGCGAAAAATAAGGATATAGTTGTATGTGCTTCGGATCTGATGGCGATCGGTGCCATGAAAGCATTGATCCAGATGGACATTTTCCGTCCCGTATGCGGCTTTGACGGGATCATCCTGATGGGTTATGTCGGTAAGCAGATGAATACGGTAAGACAGGATTTTGCCAGTATATCTGAGAGTGCCATGGAGGAGCTGCAGGAGCTTATGAATGGTGGCTATGGCAGGAATATCGTGATGAAGCACAGCCTTGTAAGGATGAAATATGAGGATATTATTGCATAGAATTTGAAGAAATACTTGCGGAAAACGTTTTCCTATGATATACTGACCTCAGTCAGCAGGGGGAAACGTAGTAAAACAGGGTATTTCAAGGCAACAGCTGATGAGAGAATAACAAGAAAATTATATGAGATAAACAGGAGGGTGTTATGGCAGCACAAACGAATTTACAGAAGGATATTCTGGTTCTGAATCTGGAAGAACAGTTAATGGAAATCGCAAAAGAGATGTATGGCAAGGAACTGTCTGCTCTGACAGATCAGGAAACCTATTATGCGGTATTAATTTTGACAAAGAGACTGATGGCAGTATCTGATTGCAATGAAGGGGAAAAGAAAGTATATTACATTTCCGCAGAATTTCTGATCGGCAAATTACTTTCCAACAATCTGATCAATCTCGGCGTTTATGATAAGATGAGCGATATTCTTGAAAAGTATGGCAAGAAGCTGTCCGTGATCGAGGAAGTGGAGCCGGAACCGTCTCTTGGAAACGGTGGTCTTGGAAGACTGGCAGCATGCTTCCTGGATTCTATTGCAACTCTTGGTCTTCCCGGAGAAGGAATCGGACTTAATTATCATTTTGGTCTGTTTAAGCAGGTATTTAAGGATAAGCTGCAGACAGCAGAGAAAAATGCCTGGATCGAGGAGAATTCCTGGCTGACTAAGACAGATATTACTTATGATGTTTATTTTGGAAAGAAAAAAGTAACCTCCAGATTATATGATATTGATGTAGCGGGCTATGACAGCGGTGTAAACAAGCTTCATCTGTTTGATATCGAGTCACTGGATGAGAGCCTCGTAAAGGAGGGTATCCAGTTTGATAAGGAAGCAATCGAGAAGAATCTGACACTGTTCCTTTATCCGGATGATTCTGATGAGGCAGGAAACCTGCTCCGTATTTATCAGCAGTACTTTATGGTAAGTAATGCAGCTCAGCTGATCCTGGCTGAGATGAAGGAGAAGAAGTTTGATCTCCGTAAGATGTATGATCATGCAGTCATCCAGATCAATGATACGCATCCGACCATGATCATTCCGGAACTGATCCGTATCCTTGTTGAGGAGAAGGCATTTACAATTGATGAGGCGATCGAGGTTGTAAGAAAAACCTGTGCATACACCAATCACACGATCCTGGCAGAAGCGCTGGAGAAGTGGCCGCTTAAATATCTGGAGAAGGTAGTTCCCCAGCTCGTTCCTTACATCAAGGAGCTGGATAAGAGAGTAGCAGCAAAGTATAAGGATGAAAGGGTACAGATCATTGACAAGGACGGCCGTGTTCATATGGCACACATTGATATCCATTATGGATTCTCTGTCAATGGTGTTGCTGCAATCCATACCCAGATCCTGGAAGAGACAGAGCTGAATGCTTTTTATAAGATTTATCCTGAGAAGTTCAATAATAAGACCAATGGTATCACCTTCAGAAGATGGCTTTTATCATGTAACAGAGAGCTTGCAGGATTTCTTGCAGAAACGATCGGAGATGGCTTCAAAAAGGATGCAGACAAGCTGGAGAAGCTGCTTGAATTCAAGGATACACCAGCAGTTCTGGATCGTATTGCCGAGATCAAATATGACCAGAAGAAGAAGCTGGCAGCTTATGTGAAGGAAAATGAGGGTGTTATCTTAAATCCCGATTCCGTATTTGATATCCAGGTCAAGAGACTGCATGAGTATAAGCGTCAGCAGATGAATGCACTTTATATTATCCATAAATATCTGGAGATCAAGAAGGGTAAGAAGCCGGCAAGACCGATGACCTTTATCTTTGGTGCAAAGGCAGCTCCTGCTTATATCATTGCGCAGGATATCATCCATCTGATTCTTGTACTGCAGGATATCGTAAACAATGATCCTGATGTAAGTCCTTACATGACAGTTCTTATGGTAGAGAACTACAATGTAAGCTATGCAGAGAGGCTGATCCCCGCCTGTGATATTTCTGAGCAGATCTCACTGGCAAGTAAGGAAGCATCTGGTACCGGAAATATGAAGTTCATGCTGAATGGTGCAGTAACCCTTGGTACATCCGACGGTGCTAACGTAGAGATCCATGAACTGGTTGGCGATGACAATATTTATATCTTCGGTAAGGATTCTGAGACCGTTATAAAGCACTATGAAAAGGCTGATTATGTTTCCAAGGATTACTATGAGAAGAGCCCTGTGATCAAAGAGGCCGTTGATTTCATCGTTGGAAAGCAGGCACTGGCAGCAGGCCACAAGGAAAATTTGACAAGGCTCTACAATGAGCTTCTGAACAAAGACTGGTTCATGACATTACTGGATCTGGAAGATTATATCGAAACCAAGGACAGAATGTTCGCTGATTATGAAGACAGAGCAAAGTGGAAGAAGATGATGCTTGTGAACATCGCCAAGGCTGGATTCTTCTCATCTGACAGAACCATCGCTGAATACAACAGAGATATCTGGCATCTGACAAAAGAGCGTTAGGAAACGATCAACAGAAGAATAAAAGGATAATTGGATAAAAGTTGACAAATCAACATCATGGAATTATAATAGCAGAAGTTGATTTGTCAACTTTTGCGTTATAGAAGGAAACAGGAGGTAACAATGGAAGACAGATTTGAGCGTTTCTCAGTAGGAATGTCAGAAATCTCACGGTACTGGCACAAGCTGACCGGGGATGAAATGGAAAAATACGGACTGAAGGGAACCCATTCCATCTATCTTCTGACCATGTACCGGTTTCCAGAAGGACTGACAGCGCCCAGGCTGTGTGAACTGTGTGTCAAGGATAAGGCAGATGTATCCCGTATGATGTCCCTGATGGAAAAGAAAGGGCTAGTACGGAAGGAGAGCGTTGGAAAAACGCTGTACGGAGGTGTCTTCAAGCTGACAGAGGAAGGACAGGAGGCCGCCAGACATGTGAGCGAGCGGGCCAGGATCGCTGTGGAGATTGCCGGAAAGGATCTGACAGAGGAAAACAGACAGATCTTTTATGAGGCGCTGGACCGGATCGTGGAAAACCTCAGGATACTTGCAAAGGACGGGATTCCCGAAGAAAGGTGAAAACATGAATAAGAAAGTAAATATTATTGTAGATTCAACAGCAGATATTACAGAGGATGTGAAGGAAAGACTGACAGTTGTCCCTTTAACACTCCGCTTTGGAGATGAGGAATATATTGAAGGTGTTACGATCCAAAAGAAGGAATTTTACCAGAAGCTGATCGAAAGTGATGTGCTTCCCAAGACCAGCCAGGCAGCACCGGCAGATTTTGAGGATGTGTTTGAGAAGATCGTGGCAGCAGGGGAGAGCGCTGTTGTTATCACACTTTCTTCCAAGCTGTCAGGAACATGGCAGAGCGCCATGATCGCTGCCAGAGAGTATGAGGACAGCGTTTACGTGGTAGATAGCAGAAGTGTAGCGATCGGAGCTGCCATTCTGGCAAAGCTGGCACTGCGCCTTGTGGATGAGGGAATGGGAGCCAGAGAGATTGCAGAAAGACTGGAAAAAGAACGTGAAAAGATCTGCCTGATCGCCATGCTGGATACACTGGAGTATCTGAAAAAGGGTGGACGGATCTCAGCAGCGGCTGCTTTTGCAGGCGGTGTGCTTTCTATTAAACCGGTTGTCTGCATCAGAGATGGAGAAATCGTGATCCTTGGTAAGGCAAGGGGATCTAAACAGGGAAATAACCTGCTTGTCAGTGAGATCAGGAAGACAGGAGGAATTGATTTTACAAAGCCGATCCTGCTTGGCTACACCGGGCTGGATGATACCCTTCTTCAGAAGTATATCGAAGACAGTAAGGCACTCTGGGAAGAAGGTATTTCCTCACTGGAGACAACCATGATCGGAAGTGTCATTGGTACACATGCCGGTCCCGGTGCAGTAGCGGTTGCATTTTTCTCAATATAGTGTGTGAAGGATTGACTAAACGAGTCGAGTGGTGAACTGCGTGCAGTCCCACACAGCAGTTGCCAGTCCGTCATAGAATTCCGGTTCGTGGCATACCATGAGGATGCTGCCCTTATAGGCGGTCAGGGCACGTTTCAGTTCATCCTTGGCATCTACGTCAAGGTGGTTGGTAGGCTCATCCAGAAGCAGGACATTGGTTTCCCGGTTGATCAGCTTGCACAGACGTACCTTTGCCTGCTCACCACCGCTTAATACCTTAACAAGGCTTTCAATATGCTTGGTGGTCAGACCACATTTGGCAAGGGCGGAACGTACCTCATACTGGCTGTAGCCGGGGAATTCCTGCCAGATCTCTTCGATACAGGTATTACTGCCATCACCGGACATTTCCTGTTCGAAATAACCGATACTCAGGTAATCACCCTGAGTGACTGATCCGGACAACGGTGGGATCAGACCGAGAATACTCTTTAACAGTGTGGTTTTACCGATTCCGTTGGCACCGGTAAGAACAATTTTCTGACCTCTTTCCATTTCCAGATTTAAGGGCTTGGAGAGAGGTTCTTCATAGCCGATGACAAGATCCTGTGTCTGGAAAATATAGCGGCCGGGGGTTCTTGCTTCTTTAAAGTGAAATTCCGGCTTTGGCTTTTCTGCCGCAAGCTCGATCACATCCATCTTATCGAGCTTTTTCTGGCGGGACATGGCCATATTTCTGGTGGAAACTCTGGCCTTGTTCCTGGCTACAAAATCCTTTAAGTCTGCAATCTCCTTCTGCTGCTTATTATAGGCAGCTTCCAGCTGTGCCTTTTTCATGGCATAGACTTCCTGAAATTTATCATAATCGCCTACGTAGCGGGTGAGCTGCTGATTGTCCATGTGGTAGATCAGATTGACAACACTGTTTAAAAACGGAATATCGTGGGAGATCAGGATAAAGGCGTTCTCATAGTCATTCAGATACCGTTTCAGCCAGGCGATATGCTCAGCGTCCAGATAGTTGGTAGGCTCGTCCAGAAGCAGGATATCCGGTTTTTCCAGAAGAAGCTTGGCAAGAAGCACCTTGGTACGCTGACCACCGCTTAAGTCAGTGACATCTCTGTCAAGAGAAAGCTCCAGAAGACCAAGAGCCCTTGCAACCTCTTCAACCTTGGCATCGATCATATAAAAATCGTGCATGGTAAGCAGATCCTGAATGGTTCCAAGGTCTTCCATGTATTGTTCCAGTTCTTCTTCAGATGCGGTTCCCATTTTGTCACAGATGTCATTCATCTGTTTTTCCATGTCAAACAGAAAATCAAAGGCAGAGGAGAGCACCTGGCGGATCGTCATGCCCTTTTCAAGGACGGTGTGCTGGTCCAGATAACCGACACGGACGTTTTTCGCCCATTCTACCCTGCCCTCATCCGGCATCAGCTTGCCTGTAATGATATTCATAAAAGTGGATTTCCCTTCGCCGTTGGCTCCGATCAGGCCAATATGCTCACCCTTCAGCAGACGGAAGGAAACATCCTGGAAAATGGCTCTGTCACCAAAGCCATGGGTTAAATGCTCTACGTTTAAAATACTCATAAATGTCTGTACCTTTCTTCAGACAGCTCAGACAGAACTGTCAAATGTGTATCATAAGGGATTATAGCATAAAAAATCAGCCTTGCGGGAAAATATCATTGACAGATGGAAATATCTGTCTTACACTAATATTAGTAATCATTACTGATATTAAAAGGCTTAAGGAGGAAAAAGAATGGATACATCTATACTAAGGAAACTATCATATGGGGTATATGTGATCAGCACCTGGGATAATGGACGTCCTACCGGCTGCACAGCAAATAGTGTGATGCAGATCACCTCATCACCGAAGATAACAGTGGCATTAAGCCTGAACCATCAGAACTACACGACGGAATGCATTAAGGAAACGGGAGTATTCGCAGTTTCGGTACTTGCAGAGGATTCGGCTCCATCACTGATTGGCGGCTTTGGGTTCCGTTCTGGGAGAGATGTGGATAAATTTGACGGAGTAGATTATAAGGTGGAGGATTTCCTGCCAGTGATCAGTGACAGCTGCGGTTATCTGACCTGCCGTGTGATCAATACCATGGAGACTGATACGCATACCATTTTTCTCGGTGAGGTGACAGGTGCAGGAAGCTTTGACAAAGGACCGGAAATGACGTATGCTTATTATCACAGAGTTGTCAAGAAGTCATAAGACTGGAGGAAAATTATGGAGTTAAAAGGATCAAAAACAGAAGCAAATTTACAGGCGGCCTTTGCAGGAGAGTCAATGGCTACCAACAAGTACACCTACTTTGCATCCAAGGCAAAGAAGGACGGCTATCAGCAGATCGCAGCGATTTTTGAAGAGACAGCAGCCAACGAGAGAGAGCATGCCAAGATGTGGTACAAGCTGATCAACGGTGGAATTGATTCTACACTGGAGAATCTTGGACATGCGGCAGAGGGCGAAAACTACGAGTGGACAGATATGTACAGTGAGTTTGCCAAAGTAGCCAGAGAAGAAGGCTTTGAGCAGATTGCTGCTTTATTTGAAGGGGTAGCTGCCATTGAGAAGGAGCATGAGGAAAGATACCGCAGACTGATCACCAATATCGAGCAGGGCGTTGTATTTTCCAAAGATGGTGATACGATCTGGCAGTGTCGCAATTGCGGACATATCTGCATCGGTAAGGAAGCACCGGAGGTTTGTCCGGTATGTGCACATCCACAGAGCTATTTTCAGGTAAAGGCGGAGAATTACTAATGGAAGAATCAATGAAGGATTATGAAAGGGAGCTGGAGGCCAGCTTCCGTAAGATTAGTGAAGGAGATCTTATTTCAGGAACGGTCATTGACGTAAATGAAGAGGAAGTAACTTTAGATCTGAAGTATTACGCACAGGGGATCATTAAGGCAGAGGATATGAGTAATGATCCCTCCTTTTCCCTTATGACAGATGTTGCGGTAGGGGATGAGATCGAAGCAGAGGTCATCAGTATGGACGACGGACATGGCAATATACTGCTTTCCAAAAAGGAAGCGCAGCAGGATACCGCATGGGATGTACTGAAGACGTATCTGGAAGAAAAGAAAGAGCTGACCGTAAAGGTCAGTGAAGTAGTAAATGCCGGTGTGGTTGCCTATGTGGAAGGAATCCGTGGATTTATCCCGGCGTCCCAGCTTTCCCTGCAGTATGTGGAGGATCTGGCACCTTTCCAGGGCAGGCAGCTTAACGTGCGCGTGATCACGGTGGATCCGGAGAAGCAGAAGCTGGTTCTTTCAGCAAAGGAAATTTTAAGAGAGCAGGAGAAGGAAGCACATGACCACAAGGTAGCCATGATCGTACCGGGAACGATTCTGAATGGAACGGTAGAGAGTCTGCAGCCTTATGGAGCCTTTGTAGCACTGCAGGATGGACTGAGCGGTCTGGTTCATATTTCACAGATTTGTGAAAAAAGGATCAAGAAGCCTTCAGAGGTTCTGAAGGCAGGCGATAAGGTTAAGGTCAAGGTATTAAACACCAATGACGGCAGGATTTCCTTAAGCATTAAGGCAGCAGAGGAAAATGCGCAGGCAGAAGAGATCGAGGATACAGATGCGAAGCAGTACAGCTCGGGAGAGAGTCTTGGAACAAGCCTCGGGGATCTGTTTGCGAAGCTGAAGCTGTAGGGAAGGAAATCGTAACATGTATCAGTATTGTTTGTTTGATCTTGACGGCACACTGACGGATTCCCGGGAAGGGATCACAAAGTGCGTGCAGTATGCCCTTGCAAAGTGTGGGATCGAGGAGCCTGATCTGAAGAAGCTGGAGTGCTTTATCGGACCGCCGCTTCATACAAGCTTTCAGATGGATTACGGTATGGGGCGGGGGCGGGGGAGATGAGCGGTGGAAGATGACCGGGAGGGG
>OJJU01000012.1_pt1 | contig 98724 bp, 85 predicted proteins | sample 1596141 | NCBI WGS metagenome assembly OJJU01 (sample SAMEA4350150, study PRJEB24818) | metagenome | biome: human; feature: gut; material: faeces | place: Denmark | collected 2013-09
GTATCGTGAATACGATCTGTGCCAACATAGGTGTGACAGATTTCCTGAAGAATATCGGTCTGGTAAATAAGAGCCTCAGTTATATTCCGTTCCTGACAAATCCAGGATGGGCGAAGTTCATGATCGTTATGATCAATATCTGGGTAGGTGTTCCTTACCAGATGCTGATCGCAACCGGTGTCCTGATGAATATTCCGGAGGATCAAATTGAAAGTGCCAGGATCGATGGCGCCTCTGGCTTTCAGATCTTCCGTAAGATCACAATGCCTTATATGCTGTTTGTTACCGGACCGGCGCTGATCACTGATTTTGTTAAGAATATCAATAACTTCAACGTAATTTACCTGCTGACACAGGACGTGTTCGTGACATCCAACCAGGCATTGGCGAACTCCAATGCGAAGGAAGTCGATCTGTTAGTAACATGGTTATTCAGACTGACCAATGAATATTACAACTACAAGATGGCATCTGTGATCGGTATCTGTGTCTTTGTGATCTGTGCAGCGTTTACACTGGTTACCTTCACAAGAACTATTAAGGGAGATAAGGAGGATGAGTTCAGATAATGAAAAAGCAGTTTAAATTTATTGGAAGACATTTGGTTTTACTGTTACTTGCTGTGATCTGGCTGATACCGATCGTATGGCTTGTCGTTACCTCCTTCAGTGGATATAAGGGAATCAATACTGCCCACTTTTTCCCGCAGACATGGTCACTGGATAATTACGTGGCACTGTTCCTAAGGCCGGACTCCGTAGTCCAGTATAAGAAATGGTTTGCCAATACTCTGGTGATCGCAATTTTTACCGCACTGATCTCTACCATTTTCGTGCTGATGGTTGCCTATACCATGAGCTGTATGAGATTTAAGGGCAGAAAGCAGCTGATGAGCTTTGGTATCATTCTGAATATGTTCCCCGGTGTGCTGTCTATGATCGCTGTTTACTTTATTTTAAAGAGCTTCGGCCTTACCAACAGCCATGTCGGCATGATCATTGTTTACTCGGCAGGAAGCGGACTTGGGTACCTGATCGCAAAGGGCTTTATGGATACGATCTCAAACTCCCTGCGTGAAGCAGCAAGGCTTGAAGGAGCATCCGAGGCGAAGATCTTCTGGAAGATCATTCTTCCTCTATCAAAGCCTATTATTGTATACACTGTAATCAGCTCTTTCCTGGTTCCCTGGGGAGATTTCGTGTTTGCGAAGCTGATGCTGAACTCAGGTATTTCTACAGACTGGACTGTAGCTATCGGACTTTATAATATGCTGAATAAGTCTCTGGTGAATAAATACTTCTCTATTTTCTGTGCAGGCGGTGTGATCGTTTCTATCCCGATCTCCATTCTGTTTGTCATTATGCAGAAGTTCTATGTAGAAGGAATTACCGGAGGTTCTGTAAAGGGTTGATCGTATGGAAACAAAGAAAAAGACCATCGATGACATTGCCAGGGATCTTCATATATCCAAGACCACGGTATCGAGGGCAATTTCCGGAAAGGGAAGGATCAGTGAGGAAACAAGGCGCAGGGTGCTTGCCTATATCAATGAATATAATTACAGGCCAAGTGCCATCGCTAAGGGACTTGCCAAGTCCAGAACCTTTAATATTGCCTTTGTGATGCCGGGTGATTACAGCAGTTCAGATCTCCCCTTCTTCCAGAAGTGTATGTGGGGGATCAGCCGGACGGCCTCACGGATGGACTATGACCTGATCGTATCCATGGTGGAAGAAGGGGATATTTCCCAGCTTGTCAGACTGGTAGACAGACAGAAGATCGATGGGGTCATCCTGGCAAGAACAACAGAAAAGGATGAACCGGCGGCATATCTGCTGGCAAATCAGATTCCGTTTGTGACAGCCGGATCTGCGGCGGAGGAATCGATCATACAGGTGGATAATGACCATTTTTCTGCCTGTAAGGAGCTGACCAGCATCCTGATCTATAAAGGGATCAGGAGGATAGCATTAATTGGTGGCAGCAACAGCTATATTGTCAATCAGAAAAGACTGATGGGATTCCGGGAAGCCTTTATGCAGGCAGGAGCTTTTCTGGACACCAGCCTGGTCTATACAGACATTGAGAATCCTGCGAGAATAGAAAGTGCTGTGGAAGAAATCCTGGAGAAAAAAGCGGAGTGTATCATTGCCATGGACGATTCGATCTGTGGTTGCGTCCTTAGCAAGCTGAGCAGGGAGCAGTGCCGGATACCTGAGGATGTCAGGGTGGCATCCTTCTACAACAGTACGATGCTGGAGCAGCATCAGCCGGCGATCACAGCGCTGAACTTTGATGTGACGGAGCTTGGCATGGTATGCTGCAGTACACTTCTGGATGCTATCGATAAGAAAGAAATAAATAGAAAAACCCTTCTTGGCTATGAAGTGCTGATGAAGGAATCTACACAGAAATAAAAGGAAATAAGAAATGACCTGAAATATGGAGGAGATATGGGTAAATTTGTTGTAAATATCATTCATCGCCCGGAGATGGTTCCTGAATATGCAGAAAAGGTGACCGGACATGGCAAGGAAGAAAATATCGGCAGAAAAGCACTGCTTACAGAATCTCTGGATATTTTCAGATTCCAGCAGGAAACGGCACATAAGAATGGACTGAAAACAACCATTCAGATGACCTACGCCAGTTTATTTAATGAAGAAGCGATCGCTATCGCAAAGGAAGACCATGAAAGGTATGGAGATGAGATCGCACTTTCCCTGCTTGGACTGCCTTGTAAGGAATTCCGGGAGAAATATAAGACTAAGGATTTCTGCATCTGGATGTTTTCCATGGAAGACAAGAAGTCTATCGTTGATGATGTGTTTGGAAAATTCCATGATATTTTTGGATTCTATCCGGAGTCTACAGGCTCCTATTACATGGATGCAGAGCTGACCAACTATATTAAGGAAACCTATCCTTCTGTCAAGTGCGCAGTAGCGACGTGCTGGGAGGAAGGCCCAAAGGCCTACCATACCTGTAATAATTCCTGGTATACACTGATGGATGGCGGCCCATGGAATCCATGGATCCCCAGCAAACAGAACATTCATGCACCGGCAGCAAATGAAGCAGAGGACAGCGGTATCGTGGCGATCCCACATCTGTCCAGAGACCTGCTTGCCTGCTATGACGGAAATGGATCCAATTTTGGAACCCATCCCCAGAATGTACTGCGTGGCATGATCTATGACACCAAAACCTGGGAGTATCCTTATCTGTATAATCTCATCGACCAGTACAGGGATCTGGAGAAGTATAATAATGGTTATGCTTATAATATGATGTTTGTCGGACCCGGCTGGTTAAACAAGATGGGACGCTGGGAGGCACCCTATGAGCTGCTGAAAAAGTCTTATGAAGATGGTATGGCCTACTATGGACAGCTGAAGAAGGAAGGCAAGCTGGAAGATATGACCATGGCGGAATTTGCAGATTACTTCCGCAGTAAGAAGACCTATACAGAACCGGAATGTGCACTCTGGAGAGATATCCTGTACGGATCCGACAAGCAGCTTTTCTGGTACTGTGATCCTTATATGAGAGCCTGCATCAATATGAACCAGGGCGGTGCCCTTGTTGATCTGCGTCCCTATGCAGCCAAGCTGAAATGGGAAGTGGGGATCGGAACACCTCATGTCCAGGATGCCTCCTATCCGTTCCTGATCCAGGAAAAATATAGAGCTGGCTACTTTACTCATTATGCAGGCGAGGGAACCGTAAGAAGTGCCAAGCTGACCTATAACGGAGAAGAGGTGGATCTGTGTCTTTGCCGTACACATGCGAAGTTCGGTGAAGAAGTCATTGAGGACGGTAAGAAAAAGAGGATCCTGACACTGAACCCGGTAGATATTGAGTTTTATGATCTGACAGTAACTCTTCAGACCAGAGTGATCTTTACAGAGGGCAGTGCAGAGATCGAAATGGAAAGAACAGTCCTTTCCATGAGCAATCCTGATGCAGAGGTTGAACTGAACGAATATATGGTAGCCTGCTATGGTACGACTGAATACCCGGAGGATATGACAAGCATTACCCTGACCTGTAAGGGAAAGGAAGAAAAGAGCATTGCCTATGCCTATAAGTGCAGGGAAGAAGAGGAAGAGGGAGCAACGAGCGTTGAGGCAGTGATCCCGCCTGTAGAAACAAAGGTTTCCATGAGATCCTCTGATAGCAGTGCAACAGGCTATATCAGAGAGGGATATGCGTTTTCACCGATGTTTACGCTGGGATATAAGTCGAAGTTAAAGGATAAGGAGGTAGTTTCTACATGGCTCAGGCTGGAAAAGGCAGATTAAATTACAGATGTCCTTCCTGTTTTATGAGAGATCTGGACATTGATATGTTTTATGATAAAGAGAAAAATGAGTACTATTGCATGCGCTGCCAGTATGTAGGTACGGAAGAAGATGTACTTGAAAAGAACGAAATGGTAAGGTTCCGCTATAAAGATATGTATAAGCGCTTTACGAAATTCGATTTTGAGTAATGGCAATGAGAAGACCGTTTTTTACGGTTTTTGATTGCAGATGATTGATTGTATCTGCCTTTGTCCCCTGGCCGCACAGCAGCCGGGGGACATTGTGCATTATCAGGAAGGAGTACCCGATGAAATATTATAAGGGAATGGATCTTTCCACGCTGATCGAGGTGGAAAGCTGTGGTGGAAAATTTTATGATGGGGCAGAGGCAGAGGATGCTGTTGCCATTCTGAAGCGGTATGGGATGAATGCGGTCAGGATCCGTCTGTTCAATGATCCCTATTCAGAAAAGGGAGAGCCTTATGGGGCGGGAACCAATGATCTCGAGACAGCACTGGCTCTTGCAAAAAGAGCCAGAAAAGCAGGACTTGACATTCTGTTAGATTACCATTACAGTGATTTTTGGGCAGATCCAGGCAAACAGTTTATCCCCAAAGCATGGAAGGGATATTCTGTAGAAGAACTGGAACAGGCAGTTTATGATTACACAAGGGAAACACTGCTGGTTTTTGAAAGCAAAGGCCTTTTACCGGATATGGTACAGGTAGGAAATGAGCTTACGAACGGATTGCTCTGGCCTTATGGAAAGAAACCGGAGTATGATAATATTGCCAGATTTGTCAGTGCCGGCATCAGGGCCGTGAGGGAGATCTCGGGACAGGCGCTCCTTGCAGGACTCCGGGATGAGAAGATAAAGGTGATGATCCATCTTGACAATGGCGGCAATAATGAAATGTACCGTGACTGGTTCGATCATTATGTGGAGCGTGGGGAGGACTTTGATGTCATCGGTCTTTCCTATTATCCTTTCTGGCATGGCACCTTTGATATGCTCGAGTATAATATGAAGGATATGGCTGAGAGGTACCATAAGGAGCTGATCATAGCCGAGGTATCCATGGGCTTTACCATGGAGGATTATGCTGCCTATGAAAGGCTGGCACCATCTGAACGAAAGGGAATGGCGACCAGACAGGAGCTTGTAGACAGGATAGAATTTCCTATGACGAAGGAAGGACAGAGGGATTTTATGAAGGAGCTGTTCCGGCGTCTTAAGCAGGTACCGGAGCATCTGGCAAGAGGCTTCTTTTACTGGGAACCGGCATGGATTCCGGTAGAAGGCAGTGGATGGGCCACAAAGAGCTCTCTTGCCTATATCGAAGATCCAGGACCCTGTGGAAATGAGTGGGCCAATCAGGCACTTTTTGATTATGAAGGACATGCGCTTCCCTCTCTTGCAGCGATCAGAGATTACCAGCCTGAAATATAAACAGACCAAAGGAGAACTGATATGGATGAGTTTGATGATGCAGTAGTACGGTGCTTTTTAAAAAAGCAGCGCCAGCTGTTCCCGGAGAATGTGGCAGAGACACCGGAGGAAGCAGAAGCCTTTCTGCAGGACTGCTTTGCCGTTGTTGTTGATTCTCTGAAGGAGGTATGGGAATTTTTTGAAGAAGAAGGAATTGATACGGAGGGCATGAAGGGAGACGATATCCTGAAGGCGGAAGAAGTATTTGATGTAGGAGATGGAAGGTACCTGATTGTAGAAGGTTAAGACAGGATAGACAAAAAGGCTGTTGCAGTGCACGGAGGCGTGATACTGTGATGGCCTTTTTGTATCTGGAAAAAAAGATCCAGAGAAGCAAGCTTTGGATTGAATGAAAAAGCAAATAATGATAAACTGAATGACAGATTCCACAGAATAAGACAAATACAGACTATGCGAAGTGAATTTCGTATAATTTCTTATTTTGCGAAGATCACATTCAAAATTGTTTCATGGAATTTCTTATTTTGCGAAGATCAAAGCGGGAATATTTTACGATACGGAAAATGCTTTCTATTGATACAAAGGTTAATATACAATATATTTTGTATAAAATCAATGTTTCAATATGAACTTTAATTGTTTTTTTAGCAATACATAACTGGCAGAGCTTGAAAAACACCGATTTCAAGGGCATTATCCAATACTAATTTTTTATGAACCGTCATTTTTATGGTCAGCAGGAAAGGAGTTACCAAATGCCCAGAAGAGGTACCAATATCTACAAACGAAAGGATGGAAGATGGGAGGGGAGGATTCCCTATGAGCATCCTTCCCATCAAAAAAAATACCATTCCGTCTACGGAAAGACCTATCAGGAAACAAAACAAAAAATGGAGCAGGAACGGGAGCTGTTAAGGATACTGAACAATTACGAAGATCTTGAGATAAAGGCTGCAGCAGAAATCTGGCTGACTGACAGGGATCCCTATCTGAAGGTATCCACCATAGCAGCCTACAGAAATATCATTGAAACACATATTATCCCACAGACAGGCAATATCAGAGTGACCAGATTTACACAGAGAGAAATGGAACGCTTCGCAGCAGGTCTCCGTTCAGCCGAAAAAGGATATTCTCTGTCCCTTACCTACAGCAGAAGCATTTGTGCACTTCTGCTGACCATTTTGTCCTATGCCAGAAAAAAATATGGTTATCATATGATACTGCCTGAAAATCCAATATCCACAGAAAAGAAAAAGCAGCTCCAGCTTCCAGGGGAAAACAGTCTCCACAGGCTGGAGGATTACCTGATCACACATGCGGAAGACGATACCTGCCTTGGGATCCTGATCGCTTTTCATACGGGTATAAGACTGGGGGAGCTCTGTGCCCTCACATGGGAATGCATTGACCTTGAGGAAAGCGTTCTTTCTATCAAAAGAAGCATGCAGCGGACATCAGGAAAAATCGAAGCAGGAAAAACAGAGATCGTCCTGCAGGAGCCCAAATCCCTGACCTCCCTCCGGAGCATTCCCCTGCCGCCTGTACTGCTTCCTTTCCTGAAGCAATACAGGCAGCCGGATCCCTGTTATGTGATCCGCGGAAAAAAGAAACCCTTTGCAGAGCCAAGGACTGTGCAGTACCGTTTCTCAAAGATCCTTAAGCAATGCCGGATCGAGGATTTTCATTTTCATATGCTCAGACATGCCTTTGCCACCAGATGCATCGATATGGGATTCGATGTCAAAAGTCTCAGTGAGATCCTGGGACACAGCAATGTCCAGATCACCATGAATCTGTATGTCCACTCTACCATGCAGCGAAAAAAGCAGTTAATGAATCTTTTTACAGCAAAGCCACCGGAAGAAATGCAGTATCCGCCTTTATCCTATAACACGTCAGAATAATGGTCAGCAGGACGGGAAACCGTCCTGTTTTTCTATGCTTTCCAGCCATTTCGCAAAATAAGAAATTTTACGAAAAATATTATTTACGATATATGGAACAAATATACAGCAAACATATTTTACATGACGAGGTGAAACGGCATGAAATATATGGATATTCATTCCCATCTGCTGCCTGGCATTGATGATGGGGCCAGGGATTTTGAAATAAGCATGGAAATGTTTCGCATCGCAGAGAAAAACGGGATCGGGGCAATGATCCTGACACCCCATTATAAACCCATGCATCATAATGCATCACCGGCTACGATCCGGCGGCTGATCAGTGAGATAGAAGAAAAGCTGAAGGAAGAGAAGATAGAGATCCAGCTTTATCCAGGAAACGAGATCTACTATCACAGTGAAGCTGTCTCACAGGCACTTGAGGGAAGGCTGTGTACCATGGCGGGGAGCAGCTATGTACTTGTGGAATTTAATCCCATGGATGAGTTTGAATATATCAGGAATGGTCTGTACCAGTTCCTGGCAGAGGGCTTCCGGCCTGTTCTGGCACATGTGGAGAGATACCGCTGCATGACCGGCAAAGCTGACCGGGCTGAGGAGCTGACCGGCATGGGAGCTTACATACAGGTAAATGCAGGCAGCATTATGGGACGCTATGGTCTGCAGACCAAAATGTTTACCAGAGGTCTGCTGAAAAGAAAAGCGGTCCATTTCGTGGCAACGGATGCCCATGATACGAAAAACAGAGCTCCGGAGCTTAGCGAGTGTGCCAGATTTTTGGTTAAAAAGTTTGGAGAAGATTACACACGGGAGCTGCTTTATGAGAATCCAATGAAGCTCGTCCAGAATGAATATATATAAGCTTCCGGACAAAGAGAGACCTGACGAAGGAAAAGTAGATAACAGGCAGAATATACAGGAGATAAAGAAAACTATGGAACAACAAATGCAAACAAACACCTCTGTGGCGGGCAGAAATGATGATGACATGATAGAGATCGATCTGCTGGAGGTTTTCCAGATACTTCTTGGCAGGATCTGGCTGATCATAAGTGCCGGGCTTTTCTGCGCACTTGCCTGCTTTGCCTTCAGCAAATTCGTACTGGTTCCGACTTATGAATCCACCACCAAAATCTATATCCTGAATAAGACAAGTGAATCTACAGTGACCTACAGTGATGTACAGCTTGGCAGCCAGCTGACCAAGGACTATGCGGAGCTGATCAACAGCCGGTATGTCCTGGAGGAGGTGATCCAGGAGCTGGCGCTTGATATGGATTATGATGTGCTGTTGAAAAAGGTCAGTGTATCTACGCCGACAGATACCCGTATCGTTTCGATCACGGTAGAGGATTCAGACCCTGTAATGGCTATGAATATTGCCAATGCCATCCGGGAGGCTGCAAGCAGCCATATCCAGAACGTAATGGATATAGAGGCGGTAAATGTGGTGGAGACAGCAAACATGCCTACTGAAAAGGCAGGACCGAGCGTAGTGAAATGGAGCCTGATCGGAGGGATCATCGGTGTACTTCTCGTCAGTGCCATTGTGATCATACAGTATCTTATGGATGATACGATCAAGACCAGTGATGATGTGGAGAAATATCTGGGACTCAGCACACTGGCACTGATCCCGGTCGCAGTAGAGGAAACAGAGAATAAGAAGAAAAAACACAGAAAGCACTGACACAGGGCAGGAGCAGTGAAGCCGAAAATTACCATATGACAAGGTGAAAAAACATGCAGAATGTAAAACTACAGTTTGAGAAAAAGAATAATGATTACCGGATCCGGGAGGCCTTTAAGACACTCAGGTCCAATATTGAATTCTGTGGCGGGGATGTGAAGGTGATTGCAGTTACGAGCTGCACTCCGAATGAAGGAAAATCCAGTGTGGCAATGGAAATGGCGAGAGCCTTTGCAGAGGCAGGAAGCAAGACCATGCTGATCGACGCGGATATGAGAAAAAGTGTCCTTGTCGGTCGGTATAAGACAGGTGCTGTCCGGAAGGGACTGACACATTGCCTGATCGGAAAGGCCAACTATCTGGAGGTTATGTGTGAGACAAATGTTCCAAATCTATATGTCACCTTTTCCGGACCGGTACCGCCAAATCCCAGTGAGCTTCTCGGAGGAGAAAAGTTCCGCTCTATCCTGAATGTCCTTCGAAGCTCCTTTGACTATGTGATCGTGGATACACCCCCGCTTGGCAGTGTCATTGATGCGGCTGTTGCTGCAAAGAGCTGTGATGGTACAGTGCTTGTCATCGAGAGCAATGCCATCAGCTACCGCTTTGCCCAGAAGGTCAAGGAACAGCTCGATAAGACTGGAAGCCGTATCCTTGGTGTAGTCCTGAATAAGGTGGACATGAACGGGAAGGGCTATTATGGCCATTACGGAAAATATTATGGCAAATACTACGGAAAATATTATGGAAACTACGGATCTGAAACGGCTTCCAGACAGGAGAAGAGCTCTTTGGAGAATGAGGTGCGTCAGTTTCGGGAAGATATTGAATTCATTGAGGACATTTAGGAAGACAGAGTATGAAACAGAGCAAAGTGATCGGAATAATTCTTGTAGTGTTGAATATAGCACTGGCTGTTGTCTGCATCATCCTTTCTGCAGGACAGGATAAAACAAAGCCGGTATTTGATTTCCAGGCAGCGGAGGTTGTTTACCGGACAGGGATGGATGAGAAAAAGCTGAAGGAGGGGATCACAGCCAGGGACAATGTAGATGGTGATATCACAGACCGGATCGTTGTGGAAAAGATTGTAACGGATCCGGCAGAAAATACAGCAGTAGTATTCTTCGCAGTCAGTGACAGAGCCGGCAATGTCGCCAAGTGCTCCAAGGTATTCCCTGCTTCCCTGGAGGGAGAAAACGAAGAACTGGCAGACCAGCTGACGCAGGCAGGCTATGATGCAGCCTTTGCATCGGAAAGCAGCCTGACGGCTGAATCTACAGATGCTGCAGCGGATCAGGAAAATGAAACAGACAATTCTGAAAATGCAGAGAATGAGGAACAGCAAGAGGATGCGGAGCCTTCAGAAAGTCCGTCACTTACAGCCTCACCAAGACCGACCAGAACACCGGAGAATACACCGAAGCCAGATCCGGAACAGGAGGCAGTAGAAGAGCAGAAGCCAGCGGAAGCACCAAAAACAAATGACGCAGCACCGGTACTCAGCCTGAAGCAGAATTCTGTGAAGGTAGCGGCTGGTTCTACACCGGCATGGGTGAATCTGATCGGAACCCTGAGGGATGACAAGGACAGCTATGAAACCCTGTTCAGGAACCTGAAGGTCAGTAAATATGATGTGAATAAACCGGGTACTTATGAAGTGACAGTCCAGACAGAGGATTCGGATGGCAACAGATCAGCAGCGGTGCCGATCACGATACAGGTGCAGTAGGACAGAGCGGCAGGCACTGAAAGAATAAGAGGACAGCAAAGACATGACTAAAAAGGAAAAACGGGATCTTCGGATCAATCAGGAAAAGGAATATCTTCTGGATCCTGAATACGTGGCAGCAAAAAAGAAAAAGAGAAAGAAAAAACTTGCGCTCACAATTGTAATTGAACTGATAGCAGTGGCAGCCCTGATCGTGGCAGCCTTCCAGATCGTCCGCGCAGTTGGTAAAAAAAGCCTTACCAGCAAGGCAGAGGAAGCTGCGCCGGATCTGAACCTGGTACGTGCTTCGGAGACACTGACGGAAGAGGAAGAAACAAAGTGGCAGGAGGGCTGGGTGAAGTATAATGGCAGCATTTATGCCTACAACGAAGATGTCAGGACCTTCCTGTTTATGGGAATTGATAAGAAGAGTGATGTGAAGGAAGTAGAAGAAGGGACAAAGGGCGGCCAGGCAGATGCCCTGTTTCTGGCAGTGATGAATCCCCATGATAAGACACTTAAGATCGTCGGCATCAACCGGAACACTATGGCAGATGTGGATATTTATAATGACAGCGGCGCCTATGTGACGACCCAAAAGGCACAGATCGCTGTCCAGCACGGCTTTGGAAATGGTGTAGAGGAAAGCTGTGAATATCAGAAAAAAGCAGTCAGCAGACTGTTTTACGGACTGCCGATCCATGGCTATGCCGCCATCAACATGAGTGCGATCCCGACCATAAATGATGCGGTAGGGGGTGTGGATGTGACAGTACTTGATGATCTGACGAAGTATGACAGCTCCCTGAAAAAGGATGCCAAGGTGCATCTGATGGGAGAAGCTGCCTTCTGGTATGTGAAGGTCAGGGATGTGAATGTGTTTGGCTCGGCGGATATGCGGCTTGCCAGACAGAAGCAGTACCTGAGTGCCTATGTACAGGCAGCCAGGTCGGCAGCAAAGAAGGATATCACAGTAGCCCTTGATCTGTATCAGGCAGTGGTGCCGCAGATGGTAACGGATATTTCCGCAGACGAGGTGGCATACCTTGCGCCGATCCTTGTGGATTACAGCTTTGATGAAAACAGCTTTTACATGATGCAGGGAGAAACCGTCATGGGAGATGAATTTGAAGAGTTCTATCCGGATGAGGATGCTCTTTATGAAATGATCCTGAATATTTTTTATGAGCCGGTGGAGCAGTAAAAGCACTATACATAAAGAAGGAAGCAGAATGAAGAGAAAATTTTTGACGCTGGGATTTGCCGGGATAATACTGGCCAGCAGCCTGCTGACCGGGTGTGCCGGCAAAGACCAGAATACAGCAGAAACAGAAGAAACAGAAGAAACGGAAATGACAGAGAATGTGGGACAGTCTGCAGAAGATCAGAAGCAGACAGGGATCGCAGGTGAAAGTGCTTCCGATTCCCAGATTGATTTCACAGCCCTTCAGGCAGAAAATCCGGATATTTTCGGCTGGCTCTATATACCGGGAACGGATATTGATGATCCGATCCTGCAGAGTGAGGAAGCAGATGATTATTATGAAACCAGGGATGCCTATGGAAAGGACAGTGCATCAGGGGCATTGTATACAGAGCTTGCCAATCTGAAAAATATGTGTGATTTCAACACAGTTATTCATGGAAGGGGAGACAGCGAAGCTGCACCCTTTGCAGGATTGTACGATTTTGCGGATCCGGATTTTTTTGAAAAGCATGAATATGCCTATGTTTATATCGATGGTAATCTTCTTACCTATGAGATCTTTGCAGCCTATGAAAGAGAGGATACCAGTCTGATCAGAACCTATGACTTTACCTATCGGAGTGGATGCCAGCAGTTTATAGATGATCTGTATGGAACCCGTATCATGGGAATGAATCTGCGGGAAAGCTTTGGAGAGGTAAGTCCTTACAATTTCCTGATCACCCTTACGACCAAGAAGGATGCGGCTTCAGATAAACAGTTTGTTATGATCGCAGCCCTTGTGGGAGATGCTGCAGGAACTATAGACAGAGTTGTTGAATAAAAATAACACAGTAACCTGTGATGCAGGTACAGACTATGCAGGTATCAACACCGGTAAAACGGTGATGATATAAAACCACACTCAGGCTTTCGGCTTTTTGCTGAAAAGAAAGGAGGAGACAGTCCAATGAAAAAGCTTATCGCATGTACCCTGATCGGAGCAATGCTCTGCGGTATGACTGTATCTGCAGCAGGATCACCTTCTGCAGCAGTAGTTGCATCCAGCGTTTCTGCAACAGTAGAAGCAGCTGCAGCAGCTGAAAGCAAGTCAGTCGGTGAGTATACCAACAATGCAATTGTTGAGACTCCCGGACTCCCGGATGCACTTCCGACAGGACAGGGTGGACACGTTATCATTAACGGAGCCCCCAGTAATGTAATTTTCTTCTTAACAAAGGCTAATGCAGCTACTGTTAAGGACGCAAAGGCACAGGCTACTGAGCTTGGCGGAAAGGTTCTTTCTGTATTTGGAACCAAAGCAGTTGTCGGCAAGTTCGAATCTGCTCAGGTTAACTTCTACATGAAGGGCGTGAAGGCAGGCCAGAGCATCAAGGTTTACCAGAAGGTAAACGGTGCATGGGTTGAGGTTAAGGTTGTAGAGATCAGAGAGGATCACGTAGTTGTCGATATGACAAGCCACGGAACTCTTGCCTTTATTGAGGTTCCTGCAGCACAGTAATCCAATCCGGTATTAGTGTTTCTTGGCAGCCAGGCATTCTCAACCTGGCTGCATAATGGGATTTAAAAGTAATCATGCATGATTATTTTTCCGGGTGTGGTCGTCAGTCAGGGGCGTAAGCCTCTGGCTGATATAAAAGGAAGGATGGACAGACGGCTGTCCTTGCCAGAACCTTGACAATTGCATATCTTACATCGAGATGAATACTGAAAAACAAACGAAATCATGTTCAAAAAACTCCTTGCACAGCGTGAGTATATATGATATAGTGTTTCTATCAGAAAAATCATATCATGTAGTTTCAGGCTTTTCGCCAGAGATTCACTTATGACACAACTAAACAGGCGGAGAGATTGAAATAACAGGGGGCGTTCATTTTCTCTTCTGCCAAAGGAAGGGAGAAATGAATGGAAAGTACCAATGATCTTGTAACGAAGAATTTTGAAGCGTATCCGGATGTGGCAGCCGATATTCTCAATGTACTTCTGTATGAGGGAAAGAGCGAGATAAAGGAAGAAAACCTTCTGGCATCTCCGACGGAAACCCTGTATCAGGGAGAGAAAAAGCTGCGAAATCAGCTGGAGGATATCGCAAAGTATGATATGGCTGATGGAGAGATACGGACTGTGTATCTCTTTGCTAATCAGACGAAGAAGGATCCTGATATGCTGCTTCGCAAAGCTGGCTATATTGGAGGCATCTACAGAGAGCAGTATGAAAAGAAGGCACAGAACAGATTCCCGGTGATCGAGCTGGTTCTTTACTGGGGAAAGAGAAGATGGAATGAAAACAGAAGTGTCCATGAAATGTTTCGGGATAAGAGACTTCCGGCTAAGACAATGTCTTATGTGGATGATCTGAAGCTCCATGTATTTGAACTCAGAAATCTGTCGGAAAAAGTAAGAAAACGGTTTCAGAGTGACATGAGGATCGTGGTCGATTATCTTGCAGAAGGAAAAGATTACCGGTCAGAACAGAAGGTGGTACATAAGGAGGCTCTTATCAAGCTGCTGAGGGTACTCTCCGGAGATGAAAACGTAGAGGACACAGAGGCTATACTTCAGGAAATGAATGTAAAAGAGGAGGATGAAATCAGTATGTGTGAATTATTTGACCAGTATATCAGAAAAGGAAAAAGAGAAGGAAGGATTGAAGGCAGAGCAGAAGTGATACCTGCCATGATCCGTACCTGCAAGCGGTTTCATATAAGCTATCAGGATACGGCAGACAGTATCAGAAGAGAACTGAAGCTTCCTGACAGTGAAATCAAAGAAAACATGAAGCTCTACTGGTAAAAGCAGAATACAGCTGAAAAGAAAACGGGTGCTCCCGGTGTAAGATATGTGATTGTCTTATGCCGGGAGTTTTATTATGCCATAGGAAATCACTCCGTAATGTTCCAATGACATAAAAAAGCGCTCCGGTGGCAGATTTTCTGCATAAAAAGTGAAGAATCTTCTGAGTAGTATACGCTGCCTGAAGCTTTTGAACAGTCATAGCGGAGCAAAAGAAACCGGCAAAGGCCGGTGATGGCGAAGCTATGTCAAAAACAGGAGTGGAGAAGATAGGATATGTGGTATGTAATTCAGACAGTAAAAGGGGAAGAACAGCAGGTATGTACCTGGATCAATCAGAGGATGGACAGGGCACTGTTCAGGAGGTGCTTTGTCCCATTATATGAGGATGTCTGGCGAAAGGAAGGCATCGGCAATATCAGCATCCGGAAGATGTTTGACGGCTATCTCTTTATCGAAACGGACAGACCTGAGAATGTTTATGAGGAGCTTCGAAAGGTTCCGGGACTTACAATACTGCTTTCTGAAGAGAATCAGACAGGCAAGCGTTTTTGGCCAATTCATAAGGAGGAAGAAGAGTTCCTTGACAATGTCCTTTGGGACGGTCTTGTACGTGTAAGCTATATAGAAAGAAATGCAAATGGGCGGATCACGTTTGTGGCAGGTCCGTTGGCGGACTATCAGGAATATATCGTGAAAATCGATCTGCCTCACCGGAGAGCTATTGTGGAAATGCCATTTCTTGGTGAAAAAAGAAGACTGAAATTCGGTCTATGGTCGAGCAAGGATCCGGCGATTCCGTGGCTGGAGGAAGCGAAGAAAAGGCGGCTTGAGGAGAAAAGATCAGGGCATTCAGGAACTGATACACAGAAAGAAGTCAGCACAGGACAGAAGACCGGACGGGGATATCTGCATGAAGGTGGGATTACAGAAGGGGATTATGTAGTCAATACCACAGGAATCTATGGAGATGGACTTCTTAAGGTGATCTCAGTGGATGAAAAACGCCGGAGTGTAACGGTGGCCGTACTGCTGTTTGAGGAGTTGATTCCGGTACAGATGAGTATGGATGATGTGGAAAAAGAGGAACGCCGGAAGGTGGAAGATGAGGGGATGAAATCATGAGGGAAAAAAAGAACCTCCTGATCTATGCACATTATTACAGTCCTGATATTGCATCAACAGGACAAATTCTGAAAGAACTGGCTGAAGGTATGCTGGAGTTGTTTCATATCACAGTGATATGTGTGGTACCTTCTTATGGTGGAGTCGTGGAAACCAGATATAAGAGCAGAAGATTTTATCAGGAAAATATTAATGGTGTAGATGTACTCCGTGTCAGGGTACCGGAGTTTGTAAAAAAAAATAAGATAAGCCGTATAAAAAATATTCTGACATATTTTTTTGAAGCAATGTTTGCAACATTTAAAGTTGGAAAACAGGATTATGTTCTTGCTATTTCACAGCCTCCGGTTCTTGGAGGACTGCTTGGTGTATGGGGAAAGATTGTAAAGCATGCGAAATTTGTATATAACATACAGGACTTTAACCCGGAACAGGTAATTGCTGTGGGTTATACAAAAAGCAAACTGATTACCGGGGCTATGATGTTCTTTGATAAATTCAGTTGCAGGTGCAGTAATCTGATTATCACGGTAGGAAGTGATCTTGTTGAGACAGTAGAACACCGTTTCCAGGGGAAAAATGTTCCAAGAACAGTCATGATCAATAATTTGATCAATGAAAAAGAAATTTATCCATTGCCAGATGATGATGCAGGAGTATTGGCATTTAAAAGGAAGTATGGACTGGAAAACAAATATGTGATTATGTATTCCGGAAATATTGGATTGTATTATGATCTGGAAAAGCTGATCAAGGTATTGAAGCAATTTCGAAAGGGTTATACGTCAACAGGGGTTTATGAGGAAGGACCACAAACCAAGGATGGACGTGAAGTTGTGTTCGCATTTGTCGGTGGGGGATCTGTATTAGACAGGTTAACCACATACAGTAAAAAACATAAATTTGAAAATATTGTTTTTATTCCATATCAGAATAAGGAAGAGCTTATTTATAGCTTAAATGCTGGTGATGTGCATTGGTGTGTAAATGCAAAGGGAATCAAAGGTGTTTCCTGCCCTTCAAAAGCATATGGAATAATGGCAGCTGGAAAGGCAATTCTTGGAGTACTGGAGAATGGAACAGAAATCAGAGGCTTAATTGAACGGTGCAATTGTGGCAGGTGCTGTGAACCGGAAGATTATGTAGAGGTGGCAGATATCATCCGGTGGTATATAGAGAATGCTGACAGTACAGAAGTCAGACAGATGGGAATGAATGGCAGAAAATATCTGGAAGAGAATCTCACGAGAGATATCAGTGTTCGAAGATATGCAGAGGAGATATTGCAGTTGTAAAAGAGAGCTGTTTGATAAATGCAAAGGAGCATTTGATGGATGGCTCTTCTCACTGATGAATAAATAAAACCCGCCGGTGTATTGCATCGGTGGTCATATACAAAAACTTGTGAGAGGAATATGGTGGAATGTCAAATGGGAAAAATCTTTTGAGCTATGCTCATTACTATATTCCAGATACTGCATCCGCAGACCAGATTCTTTGTGAACTCGCAGAAGGCATGTTGGATAAGTTTGATATTATGGTAATTTGTGGGGATCCAAGCTATTTAGGAACCATTGAAGATAAATACAAAACACAGAAGTATTACGAAGAAGAAATCAATGGCATAAAAATTTTAAGGATAAGAATACCTGAGTTCAGCAAGATCAACAAGAAGAGCCATGTGAAGAACATTGTCTCCTATTTCTTTGGCTCAATGGGCGCAACTTTCAAGGTCGGTAAGATGGGTTATGTGTTTTCCATTTCCAAGCCTCCGATTCTTGGCGGTTTATTGGGCGTTTAGGGCAAGTGGGTGAAACACAAAAAGTTTCAGAACTTCAACCCGGAGTAGGTTCTAGCTGTTGGCTATACAAAGAGCAAGTTCATTACCGATGTCATGATGTGGTTCGACAAGTTCGGTTGCAAACGTAGCGACCTTGTGATCACAGTTAGTCGAGATCTGGTGGAAACGGTAAAGAACTGTTTCAAAGGCAAGAAGGTTCCCAAAACCGTTATGATCAACAATTGGATCGATGAAACCGAAATCTATCCGTTGGATGAAAATAACGAGCAGGTTCTAGCACTTAAGAAGAAATATGGTTTGGATGGCAAGTTTGTCATCATGTACTCCGGAAATATTGGTCTGTACTACGATCTTGAGAATTTGATTAAGGTTGTGGAGAATCAAGCCTGGTACCAAGACAGCAGATGGTCGAGAAGTTGTGTTTGCTTTTGTAGGTGCTGGTTGTGTTCTGGACAAGCTGGTGCTGCATGTAAAGCAGCATCACATGGACAATGTGGTTTTTATTCCGTACTAGGATAAGGTTGATTTGATTTATAGCCTGAACGTTGGTGATGTTCATTGGTGTGTGAATGCAAAAGGCGTTAAAGGAGTAAGTTGCCCATTGAAGGCATACGGTATAATGGTCGCTTCGAAGCCCATTTTAAGGGTACTCGAATTGGGATCTGAAGTTCGTTGCCTGATCGAAGATACACACGGCGGTCTCTGCTGCGAATCGGGTGGGTATGATAAAATTGAGGAAAATATCCACAGGTTCATTGAGAATGCTGGAAATAGCAAGTTGAAGACAATGGGAGCCAGAGACCGTGAGAATCAGGAAAAGAATCTGACCAGAAATGTGTCGGTGAGAAAGTACGCAGAAGAGATTCTGAAGCTGTGAGGATTAGAACATGGGAAAATTACTAGACTTTTTGAAATTACTGATTCGGCGTCATGGAACGAAGGTTAGTCCGTTGGCTATACTTCATGATGTGAATTGTGATAATACGGTAGCAATTAAACCTCTTGCTAAGCTGGAAAGAGCCAATATAGGTAAATGTATATATATTGGTGCAATGGCAGCTGTATATGATTGTGAAATTGGTAAATTTTGTTCGATAGAATGAGAAGCTTATATTGGGGGCAAAGCGTCCAATTGACTGGGTGACAACTTCTCCGTGTTTTCATAATAAAAATAATGCAACGGGCATATGCTATGCAGAAAATCACTTTCAATGGAACGAAAAAACAACGATTGGGAATGATGTTTGGATTGGAGAAAGAGCAACAATCTTATCAGGACTGACTATTGGAGATGGTGCTGTTATAGGTGGTGAAAGTGTAGTAACTAAAAATATTGGTTCTTATGAAATATGGGCGGTAATCCGGCACGGTTTATTCGAAAACGTTTTGATAATGAGACGATTCAAAAACTAGAGTCCCTAAAATGGTGGGATTTCAATGATGAAGAATTGAAGAAATTTGGATCGAGCGTTACAGATGTAATAACTTTTTTAAAAAAGTAGATGAAAGGAAATAGAGTTAACATGGCTGCAGATATTACAGCACTTATACTTACTAAGAATGAGGAAATTAACATTGGAGATTGTATTAAATCGATTATCACAACAGTCAAAAGAATTGTTGTAGTTGATAGTTATAGTACTGATAAGACAGTTGACATTGCGCATAGTTTCGGTGCGGAAGTGTACCAGCATCCGTTTGAAAACTATGCGAAGCAGTATATGTATGCGGTTGAAATGGCAAAGGCTGATACGGTATGGACTTTGAGGATTGATGCAGATGAAAGATTGACTCTAGATTCAGCAAATGAACTTGAGAAGTTATGCAATACAAATATGAATACCGACGTGGCAGGAATCACTTTGAGGTTCAAAAAAAAATTTCTTGGAAGAGATTTGTATCATGGGGGTGTTTATCCGTGGAAGAAGATGAACTGCTATAAAACCCAATATGGGGCTATTGAAAACAGGAACATGGATGAACACATAATATTAAGTGAAGGCAAAGTGATTGAAATGAAAAATGATTGCCTTCATTTTGATTTTAAGAGTCTAGAGTTCTTTGTCAATAAGCACAATTGGTATTCTTCACGTGAAGCACTCGATTATTTTGAACACGAAAAAGTCAAAAAAGAAAAAAGCGAACTTGACTTAAAAACCTGGTTTAAAATGAGTGTTTATTACAAACTTCCAATGGGAATGAGGGCACACGTGTATTATTTATACAGGTATTATATACTTGGAGGTTTCTTGGATGGAAAAGAAGGTAAGATTTATGCGTTTTTGCAGGCATACTGGTATAGATATCTGGTTGACGCGAAAATCTATGAGAATAGTATTGTTAGAAAGGATGAAAATGGGAAGTGAAAAGGGTTTTAGTTGTTATAACGACAGCTTTTGTTAGCTGGGGGGGATTAACTAATGCATTTATGAATTATTATAGAAAAATGGATATGGAAGGTCTTTGCATAGATATTGCGTCCATGAATGAAGCGGAGCAAAGTTTGTTAGAGGAACTTTCCAAGAACAATGGGAGATATTGTAGATTACCAGACAAAAGAACAAACACTTTACAATATCTAAAATGCTTTTTCAAACTGTGTAAGGGATATGATGTGGTACATGTTCACGGTAATAGTAGTACAATGGCAGGAGAACTTCTGTTAGCTAAGATTCAGGGGGCAAGTATAAGAATTGCACATTGCCATACAAATAAATGCATACATCCAGTATTAAACAGTTTGTGTACACCAGCATTATTATACTCGCAAACTATGTGTTTAGCTGTTTCGGAAGAAGCGGCTTGGGTTTATGGAAAACATAGTTACACTGTGTTAAAAAATACTATTGACACTGATAAATTTAGCTTTAGTGAAAAAAATAGAAAAGAAATTAGAGAAAAATATGGAATTTCCAGAGACGAAATTGTTATAGGACATTGCGGTAAGATATACGAAGCAAAAAATCATCAATTCTTAGTGAGAGTATTTGCGAAAATTCATAGAAAAAACAAAAAAACAAAATTGTTTCTTGTTGGAGATGGAGTACTGAGAAAGCAAATAGAGCAACAGATACAAATGTTAATGCTTGACGATTACGTGATTTTTGCTGGGATGCAAAGTGATACGAGTGAATTCTATTCAGCTATGGATTATTTTATGTTTCCATCGATTTATGAAGGCTTTGGTTTAGCACTTCTCGAGGCACAAGCTGCAGGATTGAAATGTATAGCATCTGAATATGTACCTGTAAAAACGAATGTGACAGGTAATGTGAAGTATTTAAAATTAGATGAAGATTTATGGGAAGAAACTTTTAATAAAAGTTATAATGTCAATGCTTGTAAGAAGCGAGAGGAAAATGCAAGGGAGAAAATTGTGCAAGAAGGATATGACAGTTATGATGCCGCACAACGGTTGAAAAGTATATATTTGGGAAAGTGACAATGAAATGCGGAATAAGAATATGAATTATGGATATTGGAGTGTTAAATATAGAAATAAAGGTGAAGGAGAATGGAAATCACTGCTGAAAGAACCAGGATATTGGTATGCAGATCCAATGCTGTTTAAAATGGATGGACAAATCTACTTGTTTACAGAAGCGTTTAAGATGAGAAGCCAGATTGGGCAAATTGCAGTGTCAAAATATGAAAACGGTTCGTTTACAAAGCCACATGTGATTATAAAAAATAGATATCATATGTCATATCCATGTACATTTCAATACCGTAATAAAGTATATATGATTCCAGAAACATCGCAGAATGGAACACTGGAAATCTATAGTCCAGTCGGTAGCATACTGAATTCATGGAAGAAAATTGCAATATTAAAAAGTGGAATTAAACTTGTAGATTCGACAGTATGCATTGCAAATGAGGATGTGTATCTCATTGGTTATATAGAGAATAGTAAACAATATGTGACAAAGATTTATTCTGTCGACATGCCCCACTTTAGATTGAACGAAATAGGTTCATACGAACATAAAGATAATATTTATCGTCCAGGCGGAAACATCATCAGAAGGGGAAGGGCGTATTTAAGACCATTACAATATAATTGTAATGTGTATGGAGAGAAACTTCAAATAGTTGAATTTAGCCCACTTGAAAATCTATGGTTTGGAAATATAAAAGAAGAAATGACAACCAAGGATGTTAGTGCGTTCGACAAGTATACTCGGATTCATACAATTGCAGAACTTGATGAAATGACAGTGGTTGACTTGTACGCAGAAAAACGTATGTTGTTGAATCTATATTACAAGATCAGAAGAAAAGCTAGAAATGCAGTTTATAAAATCAAGCATGGTGAAAAAATATTATGAAGAGAAAAATATCAATAGTAACGATTTCTTATAATGCGGAAAATGAAATAGAAGAAACAATAAAAAGTGTTTTACAACAACATTATAGACCATTGGAGTATTTATTGATTGATGGAGCGTCAAAAGACAGAACTCCAGTGATTATCAAAAACTCTATTAAGAAAATGCAACATGTGGGTATAGAAGTTAAGTATGTATCGGAGCCGGATAATGGAATATCAGATGCTTTTAATAAAGGAATTCACTTATCTACAGGAGATATTGTCGGACTGATTAATGCTGGGGATGGATTGTGTGCAGATGCACTAGAGAAGGTTGGAAAAGCTTTTGAGGAACTTGATGCAGATATTATATATGGAAATACAGTATGTATTGATAAAAAAAATAAGATATCATATTTGCGTCAAATACCAAAAGGCATTGATGTGAAAAGAATTAAATATGATGGTCTTATTTTTACGCATCAAAGTGCGTTTGTTCGTAAAGAAGTTTATGAAAAATATGGTTTATATGATACATCTTTTAAGCATGTAATGGATAGTGATCTTTTTGCAAAATTTGCAGAAAATGACGTGAAGTTTTGTTACATTAATGAGACGCTAGTTAGCATGCTTGCGGGTGGAATAAGTTCAAAACCAACATTAAAACTTGTTCGCGAGAATATCCGTGTTGCAAAACGTTATGGTGGATATTCAGCCTTTAAAATTTATGTGAGATGGATTATTGGTCTTCCAAGATCTTATGTGGTAGCAATTATTAAAAAATGTCCTTTTTTATGGTATTTACTGATTGGAAAGGAGCGAATGATGAATGCTAATAAAAAAAAATGACATAGGATTGTTTTTTCAAATTTTTATTTACCTGATTCCAGTCGGTTTTATACAAAATAGAACTATTATGGTGCTATGGTATGCGTTCCTTTTTATCAATATGATAATTACAGTTGCAAATGCAGTAAAAGGGAAGGTGCTGAGAAAACCTAATGGCGTTTTATGTTTAATGTTTTTATATCTATTTTTTCAATCATTATCGACTTATTTAAATCATGGTGCATGGATTCGTGGAATCTTTACAGAAATTGTTGTAGTTTGCCTGATGATTTTTACGATTACAAGAATTGAAAGGTCTTTTTCACAGTTTTTGAGAGTTTTTGATGCAGTTTTATTGGTTGAAATCTTGACAGAGATAACATTATATTTGTTTGATCTGGGGCATTTTTTGATGGATTTTCCATGTGTGTATATCTATTACTCTGTTTGGGCAGTTGTACGCTTATTAAATGCTCAACAGGGAAATGCAAAAGGGAGAATATTATATTATATAACAGGCTTTATAATTGTTGTTACAATTGTAAAGCCTCAAATCAATTCTGATGGAACAAATAATTATGAATGGACACTTTATATTGCAAGTATATTAATGTGCTTTGTCTATTACAATCGTAATTTTATTTATAAACAGGGGCAGTGGCTTAATATAAAATCTGTTTATTTTATAGTTCTAGTGTTTAATTTAGTAATTGTTGTTTTTCAAAACTTGTCAATTATTCCTGGTGTAAAATTTTTGTTAGTTAATATTATGCATAAGGATATAACACTTTCAGGGAGAACATCAATTTGGGCAATGGCAATAGCGAGAATTGTCGAAAAACCGGTTTGGGGTTATGGATCTTCTTTCACCGAGTTAAATAACAGCAGTGATTTTTGGACACATTGGCTTGCTGTTTATGGACCGCATAATCAATTTTTGGCGATATGCCTTGCTGGAGGAACTATTACATTATTATCTTATATAATTCTTTGTATAGGTAGTACGATTCGTTTGAGTAAGTGTAAATGTAATCCTAATGCAATGATTCTTTGCATTGGGTTTTTATCAATTTATATACTTTTATCACTCACTTACAGAAACATAATTAATTGCTTTCCAATTTATATTTTGTTCATGATAGCTTATAGAATAGATGATTTAAATGAAAAGTCTAATCCCCAGCTTTGCTGGGGAGAATGGAATAGTTGGAAACGGTGAGGATAAAAAAGAAAAACCTCCTGTGATATATTGAGAATGGTTTCGCAAGCCAAACTCAACATAGGAGATAGTCCAAATGGACAATAGAAGCATATCACATACTAGATGAAAATGCCAATATCACATAGTTTTCATTCCAAAATATCGGAAAAGAGCATTGTATGGAAAAGTAAGAGAAGATGTATGTGAAATCCTAAATACATTATATAAATACAAAAGCGTAGAAATAATTGCAGGAGCAGTTTGTGTAGATCATGTGCATTTAAGTGTTGCAATACCACCGAAGATAAGTGTCTCGGATTTTATGTGATATTTAAAAGGTAAAAGTACTTTAATGATATACGATCGTCATCCAGAACTATAGAGGAAGTAGGAAAGAGCATTTTGGGCAAGAGGTTATTACGTGGAAACAATCGGTAATATCATAGACGAGGCAGTACAGAAGTATATAAAAGAGCAAGTATAGGAATCGAGAAAAGAAGATTCGAGAAGTACTGTTTTATAGCGAACCAGTATAAATGCTTGTGACACTGCCCTTTGGGGCGAGCAGTAATATAGCCCTTTGGAGGGCTAATATCAAACCACCATTGAACTGGTGGTTGGTGACTTAGTAAAGAAAGAGGTTGCGTTTAAATGCTGAAAATAGATAGAAACATTGATAGATGTGGATATAATGTAACGGACAAACTATATAAAATATGGGAAATTGAATTGAATATGGCAAAACAATTGTTGGATATTTGCGAAAAGAATGAAATTCAGATAATTGGATTTGCAGGCACATTGTTAGGTGCTGTCAGACATAAAGGATTTATTCCTTGGGATGATGATATGGATTTCGCAATGACAAGGGAAAATTTTGAAAAACTCAAAGCAGTTTCAAATCAGTTTGCATCTCCATTATTTTTACAAACTTCTTTAAGCGATAGAAGGTATTTTCTTGATTACGTTCGCTTGAGGAATAGCGAAACGACGGGAATTATAACATGGAATAAATTATCGGAATACAATAACGGAATTTTTATAGATATTTTTGTGTTAGATGGCATAACAAAGTCGAAGTATAAATTAAAAAAGCAATTGTTTCAAAGAAGTGTGATGAGAAATATCATTAGAGCCTATGATATGAGTCATGTGCTTGATTGTGATGTAGGATTTAAAAAGGCAGTATTCTATATGGCTCATATAATTAGTAAAGCACATCCGTACGAAGAATGGGTTTCAAAATATGATAAACTACTTCAAAGATATTCAAATAATGAAAATGAAATTGGGCTTATGACGCACGATGAAGACTTTATAAGCAAATATCATTGTAAACAACAATTCCTTAAAGATATTATTTATGTTCCTTTTGAGAGTATTTTAATACCAATTCCTAAAGATTATGATAGATTATTAAAAAATTTTTATGGTAATTACAAGGAATTTCCCCCTATCGAACAACGTGGGGCATGGCATGAAAACATGATTATATTTGATCCGGACGTCCCTTATAAAGAGTATATAAAGGAACATGAATTATGATAAAAAAATTGAGAAGCAGATATCAAGAAATACCTTTGCCAGCAAAAGCTTCGCTGTGGTTTGTGGTTTGCAGTTTGTTCCAAAAGGGAATCACATTTATTACGACTCCATTTTTTACTAGAATGCTATCAACGAGTGAGTATGGAGAAACTGTTCTTTATAGCTCTTGGATGGAAATAGTTACTATATTTGCAACATTTCAATTGTCATCAGGCGTATTTAACAAAGCAATGATCAAGTATGAGGATGATAGGGATGGCTATACATCATCCAGCCTTTTTTTGGCATCAAGTTTGACGGTCTTACTTTTTGTTATATATATTTGTACCAATAGCTTTGGGGATAAATTGTTTGATCTGTCCAAAAGTATGATGATTATGATGTTTATTGATATTTTCTTTTCAACTGCGATGTCATTTTGGTCAATCAGAAATCGCTTTGAATTTAAATATATAAATGTTGTTATTTTTACGTTTTTGGTTGCAATTATTGGTCCTTTATCCAGCGTGGCATTTATTAGAATAAGTGACGTGGCATTACAAGCGGAGGCTAAAGTATTTGGGTTACTTCTTGTAAAAATAGTTATTTATGGATTTATTTTTGCAAAAATATTCCTTAAAGGGAAAAAATTTATTGATTTGCATTATTGGAAATATTCAGTGTTATACAATATCCCGCTTATTCCGCATTATCTTTCACAACAGGTGTTAACACAATCTGATAGGATTATGATAAGTTTTATGTGCGGAAAAGGTGATGCAGCAATTTATGGTATAGCTTATCAACTATCGATGGTTGCATTTATGTTTACATATGCAATCCATAATTCATTTACACCATGGAGTTTTGAGAAGTTGAAAAAAAGAGAATATACAGATATAGGAGATAAAGCGATAATAATTGAAATTGTAATAGGCTTGATGTGTTTTTTTCTCTCGTTAGTTGCGCCTGAATTGATTTATATTCTTGGTGGAAAACGCTATGAAACTGCAATCTGGATTGTTCCGCCAGTTGCTATGAGCGTACTATTTCAAACGATATATTCATTGTTTGGAAATGTAGAGTTTTATTATGAAAAAACGTGGTTTGTCATGATTGCATCAATAATATGTGCTATATCAAATCTGATACTAAATTATTTGTTTATCCCCCAATATGGGTTTGTTGCAGCAGGATATACAACTTTGGTGTGCTATGTATTGTATGCGTTTGTACATTATTGTTTTATGAAAAGAATTTTGAAGGCCGAAGAAATTGAATCGATTTATAATGGTCGATTAATGTGGGGAATAGGTGGAGGTTTTGTTAGCTTAAGTATTATTGCAAGTGTTCTTTATAATTATACTGCTTTGAGATATTTGTTGATTTTTCTTATTTTTGCAGTGTTAGTGTTTACAATTTGGACTAAAAGAATGGATTTGATTAACAGATAATAAAAAGAAAAGCCTCATTACGAAAAACACGTTATAAATCTCGATATACCAGGAATTCTCCTTAAAAAACACAAAGACAGTAATTTGATTATCGAAGAATAAAATAATAATGGAAAGGAATGGTTCAATTGTGAAATCAAATATTAAAATGATTATTATTTATGTAATGCGTACGGTGATGCACTTGCTTCAACTCTTTCCTATAAAGCAGAACAGAATTATATTTAATGCATATAGGGGAAGCCAATATTCATGCAATCCAAAGTACATAAGTGAATACTTGAATGATCACTATCCTTCAAAGTTTGAAATTATATGGGCATTTAATGATGTAAATAAATTCAAGTATTTAGAAAATGATAATATTAAGTTAGTAAAATTTAATTCATTAAAAAGGTTTTATTATGAAGCAACATGCAAGATTTCAATCAATAATGTAGGCTCATTTTCGTGGATACCTAGAAGGATGGGACAAGAACACGTTAACACTTGGCACGCTGGCTTTGGATATAAAAAGATTGGGTTAGGGGAGTCTGTGAATGACGATTTAATGAAGAAAACGATTCAGATTTCTTCTAATGAGACTACACTGATTACGTCGACATCAAAAGAATTCACACAGGATATTGCAAAGAGTGATTTAGGGTATAAAGGAAAGATTTTAGAGTGTGGATATCCGCGAAATGATGTTCTTTTCAAGCAAAAATACAATGACATTAATTTATATTTGAAAGTAACAAAGTATTTTGGGATTACAAAAGACGCATATATTGTATTATATGCGCCTACTTGGAGATATGATAAAGGGACTATTCCTTTTGCATTTGATTTTCGTAGGGTTATTGATACTTTTAAAGAGAAATATAACAAGGATGTTATAGTTTTAAGCCGAATGCACCATTTGACAAAGAAAAATATTAATTCAACTAACAATGTAATTGATGCAACTTATTACCCTGATATGCAAGAACTTTTGGCTGTTGCGGATGCTTTAATTACTGATTATTCATCCAGTATTTGGGACTATTCAGTCATGGAGAAACCAATATATATCCATACCAATGATATTGTACAATATGAAAAAAATAGAGGATATCATCTCGCCGTTAAAGAATGGGGGTTTCCAATTAGTACTTCAGATGATGAGCTTGTAAGTAATATAAATAAAATGACAAGTGATTTTGCAAGGAAAGCGGCACAGAAGCATCGATTATACGCGGGGGATTTTGAAAATGGTACAGCATGCAAACAAATTAGCGAATTTATTTTAAATAAGTGTGAAAATGAATGAGGGGGATTCAGAATGAATAAGAATGCGATTATTCTTGCAGCGGGAAAATCAAACCGCTTCGCACCATTTACATATGAAAAGCCTAAAGGACTATTTCGAGTAAAAGGCGAGGTGTTAATAGAGCGACAGATAGAACAACTTAAAGTGTCTGGCGTAGAAGATATATATATAGTTGTTGGATATATGAAAGAAAAATTTTTCTATCTTGAACAAAAGTATGGAGTTAAGCTGATTGTAAATAATGAGTTTGGGAAAAAAGGTAATCTATATTCGCTTTATGTTGCAAGGCAGCACTTATCAAATTCTTTTATCTGTTGTGCGGATCATTACTTTGTGAGTAATCCCTTTTTGGAAGATGATATGGACAATTATTCATATCGTGCAGTATCTTTTCAGGAAGGAAAGTTTCGTGAATTTGGCGTAACATGTTCGGATGCTGATGTGATTACTGACTTAACTGTAGGAGGAAAAGACTCACTGGCGATGGTGGGACATGCCTACATGAATGAACGGTTTAGTCACGCTTTTCGAACACTAATGGAATCCGAGATAAATGACTTCGGCATTGCATCAATGTTCTGGGAAGAATTCTATGCAAAACATATGTGTCAGCTTACATTCTATAAAAAAGAGTTTCTGCCAGATGAAATTTTGGAATTTGATAGCATTGAAGATTTGAGATCTTTCGATTCAGAGTTCCTTCTAAATGTTGATTCAGAGATAATAACAAACATTTGTTTGACTTTAAAATGCAATCCTAATTCGATTAAAAATATATCTGTAATTAATGCGGGACTGACTAACGTGTCATTTGCATTCGAATGTAATGAAAAAAAATATGTCTATCGACATCCGGGGGGAACAGCCGGAAATTTGATTAATCGGCAGGCGGAACTATTTGCACAATTGGCTGCAAAAAAATGCGGTATTGACAAGTCGGTTATTCATATGGAGCTTTCTGGATGGAAAATTTCTTATTATGTTCCAAATGCACGAAACTGTGATTTTGAAAAATCAGATGTGCAGTTGGCAGTTGCAATGGAGTATTTGCATCGCTTGCATACAATTAAGCCAGATGAAAGTGTAAAAATATTTGATAATGTTGCAGAAGGCATAAAATTGATGGATATTGCCTCTACTACAAAAGGAAACTTGAGAAGAGAATTTGCTGACCTTATAGAGAAAGTAGAAAGGCTTTATTCATTAGTGAAAGCAGATGCTAAAAGGTTGGGGTGTGGTTTAGTTCTCTGTCACAATGATACTTATGAACCAAACTATCTCTACGATGACAAAGGCGAAATTTACCTGATTGATTGGGAATACGCAGGTTTAAACTACGCAGCAAATGATATCGGATGCATCCTATCTCGTTATGATTGGACGAATGAGCAGATAGAAAGATACTTAGAAGCTTTCGTAGGAAGAACATTGACAGAAGATGAGCATCGTTATTATATGGCATTTCTTCCTATTTCGGCGTTCTATTGGTTCTGCTGGGGACTTTATAAGGGTAGTGTAGGTGATGATGACAGTTTTTTCTTTTTACCATCTTATAGAAATTTGATAAGATTTGTTGACTCTGCATTGGAAAGCTATGGAGGAAAGGAACAATGATTACAGCAATAATTCTTGCTGGTGGCGTTGGCTCTCGTGTGGGGGCAGGACGACCGAAGCAATTTATTGAGGTGCTGGGGAAACCGGTTTTAGCCTATACAATTGAAATCTTTCAGAACAATCCTCATGTTGAAGCCATAGAGGTTGTTTGTTATAAGAAATGGAAAAAGTATCTTATGAGAATGATCGAGCAATATAATCTAAACAAAGTGAAATGGATTGCAGATGGTGGAGATACTTTTCAAGATTCTGTAATGAGCGGCATTAATAATTTGAAGGACAAAATCAAACCTGATGATTATGTTATGATTCAATATGGGGCGGCACCGTTTACATCGGACAAAATTGTTGATGATGTAATCCGTGTAATGAAAGATAAAGGGTCTGCTGTGACAGCTACGCCATGTTATCAGTTGTTGGGAAGCAATGACGAAAATGCTACTAGCAAGACATGGGTTGATAGGGATAGATATATTCAGATTGCCTGTCCCTATGGATTTAGATTTGATTATCTCATAAATGTATATAAGAGGGCTGAGGAGAAAGGTTTGATTGAAAAAATAGAACCGCATACAACTTCTTTGATGTATGCTCTTGGAGATACTTTGTATCAGGCATATGGAGATCAGACAAACATTAAGATTACTACAAAAGAAGATCTTGATATGTTTGAGGGATATGTATTGATGAAGCAATCACACAAAAAATGTGAACTTCTAGGAAAAATTCTACATAAAACAAAATAAGAAAATAAAAATGAAAAACCGATTTCATGTAGGTTCTGCTTGCATGAGATCGGGATATGGGATCTAATTATTTTAGTGGCGTACGTTTCCAACGGGTGCAAGTCGTGTGTTCTGTAAGCTGTTATCAGCTTGCCAGTGAAAGTCTGGTCAAGGTAATTGCCAGTGAGCCTTGTAGCGAGCCTCCAATGCTTTTGGGTGACTGATTGTGTTGAAGCGAGGTATGCTTGGGAGAAAATGGTGCAAAATAACAGTCCATAACATAAAGTGAATCCTGTAGCATCGTTACGTTAAGGCTGTATAACAAGTTGAAGTCCGATAACTACACGGAATCATACATAATAAATGTGACAGATAGATGAAGAGAAGGAAACGTGTGGTAACTAAGGAAGTCTGCGCGGTATGCTCCGAAAGGAGTAGCCACCGCCCAAAGTGGTGCTGTTAGAGTCCGATAGAAACAGCCAATCTTAATCCAATAAAAGAAGCCATTACGATATTACTTCATGTTCTATAATGGTGTTAGCCAATGCACCACGAAAAGAGAAACATGAATGAGAATAACAGTAATGACTTGCAGACTATCATAACACAAGTCATTGAAGAAATGAAGTCAGAGCAAGGTGATAAGTTCGATATCAATAGAATTAACCTTGCTGAAATGGAACGCCGTACAGGAATGACAAGAGCACAGCTACGACGATTAAAAAAGAATGATTTCCAGATAACACCACATGCTCTTACAGGCCGCAAAGCGGATACAACCATTATCTCTGGATATACAGGAGTTATTGATGACCTGCTGAAAAAAGGGGTATCTAATTCTGAAGTTATTCTGGAACGAATTCAGGAACAAGGCTTTCAAGGGAGCTTAACTACGGTAAAGAGATACATTCAATCTCATAAATAGCTTATTCCTCCCAAAAGGCAGACAGTTGCACCGCAGGGCAACCGTGGACGCAGATATTCCAGTGATGCTGGTGAGAGTTATCAAATGGACTGGGGATTTGTAAATGTGGACACAGGTGATGGCACTTCTTACAAAGTAGCTTGTTTTGCAATGATCTGCCATCATTGTGGGGAACGCTATATAGAGTTCTTTCCAAATGCAAAACAGGAAAATCTCTTTATTGGTATGATTCATGCTTTTAAACGTATGGGAGTTCCTGGACACGTTCTGACGGACAATATGAAAAGTGTTGTGCTCCATCGTGATTCGGAAGGACATCCGGTTTGGAATCATGATTATGAAGCCTTCATGAATACCATCGGCTTTGAAACGAAACTGTGCAGGCCCAGACATCCGTTCACGAAAGGTTCTGTTGAGCGCCTGATACGCTTTGTAAAGCTGCCTACTGTGGCATCGCAAAGTGATTTTGACAAATTTTGACAGAATAAAACTCGACGATCGTGCACATATTAAATATGAAATAAGCACGCTCGTTTGATTTTGCTTGACTATCGTGCTTATTTCGATTACAATATAAGCACGGAAGGATGGTGATTCTATGAATGAGATGACAAGATTAGTTCAAAATCATGATTACCTTACGCCGAGAATTGCGGGAAAATCTGGAATTTCAAAATTTAAGTTTTACAAATATGTTCGAGAAAATGGATTGGAGCCGGTCAGCCGTGGTGTTTATTCTACGGGAGCGGATTGGGTCGATGAGTTGTATGTGCTTCATAAGAGATGCCCGAATGCTGTTTTTTCACATGACGAGGCTTTTTATTATCATGGTCTGACAGACAGAGAACCGTTTGTCCACACACTTACCATATACAGCGGTTACAATGCGCATCGGCTTACCGCGGATGGAAGTTGTAAAGTATATACGGTAAAACGGGAATTACTGGGTGTCGGAAAGATTATTGTGAAAGACAACGACGGGAATATGATTCCAATGTATGACTTGGAACGGACGATTTGTGATCTGATGAGAAGCCGGAGCAGTATTGAAGCACAGGATTTCAATTCCGTTCTGAAGACATATGTTTCCAGAAGAGACAAGGACCTGAATCGACTTATGGAATATGCAAAGTTGTTTCGGGTTGATAATGTGATCCGCAGATATATGGGGGTATTATTGTAAAATGCAGCTGACACCTGAACAGGTTAAGGGAAGAATTAAGAATGTGGCAAAGGAAAACAAGGCAGATGCCAGAACGCTCATGCGAATTTATATGATGGAGCGTTTCCTTGAGAGAGTTGCCAATTCGCAGTATAAAGATAATTTTATCATCAAAGGCGGAATGCTGGTGACAGCAATGGTTGGCGTAGCATTGCGGTCCACGATGGATATCGATACTGATGTGCTGAAAAAGGCATTTGAGGCAACCTGTAAGAAAAGAAGCACCGAAAATCTGAAAGAGGAAGCACCCAAAATTATGGCTGACGTCAGTGATGACGCACAGTTACATACACTTTGGAAGTCCTACCAGAAGAAATATCCATATGCTGCTGATATCAGCTATGAGGATATTATGGAGAGCACAATGTTCTTATGGAGTAAAATTCAATAATCGGTAGCAACCCAGTTGGAGAAATCTGACGGGGTATTTTTATACCCATTTTTAGCCTGTCTGCCCTGTGCAGATGGGCTTTTCTTATGCCTGCGAGGAGGTGTGGTTACGCACATCGCATCCAGCTGGTGTTACTTTGGAGTATGGTAGGAGACTAGATTAATAAAAGAACATGATTTTATGAAATTTATATAAATAAGCTCATGCCAAGATGAATTTATAAATTAAATATTATAAAACGGTAAACTGACCAAAATATATTGTTACTAAATGAAATGTATGATATGATATGTTTACAATTCAATGTAAGCATATATGAAATGATAAACAATATCATTGTGTCAGGTGTTCATTATTGAGCAGAATAAAAATTGATTTTTACCAAGGGAAAGATCTTTTCTGCTGCTGTCAGGCCAGTTCAGACTGGCGTCTAAATCTGAAATCTATGCTTATTTTCAAAAATATGTAAGTGGGAGATTTCAGAGAATTTTTAAATGAAAGGATTATCTGTCATCATCTGGATTTCCCAGTAAGGAGAGCAGATGGAAACAAATGATCTTACAGCAAAGAATTTTGAAACATATCCGGATGTTGCAGCTGATATCATTAATGTATTGATATATGAGGGGGAGCAGAAGATTGATAAGGACAGCCTTCTGGCATCACCGACAGAGACTGTATATCAGGGAAGAGAGAATCTGAGGAACCAGTTGGAAGATGTAGCCCGGTATGAAATACATGATGGACGGGTGACGATGCAGTACCTGTTTGCCAATCAGACAAGACGGGATTCCAAGATGATATTCCGAAAGGCAGGTTATGTTGGCAGTGCATATCGTGAACAGTACGATGGCAAAGCGAAGGATGTTTATCCGGTAGTCGAAATTGTTTTATACTGGGGAGAGGGATCATGGAAGCAGAACAGAAGTATTTACGAAATGTTTCAGAGCAGAAATTATCCCGGAAAAGTACTGAGTTATATAGACAATTTGAAACTGCATGTGTTTGAAATGAGAAAACTGCCAAAGGAAATAAGAAACTTATTTCAGAGCGATATGCGTATTGTGGTGGATTACCTGGCTGAGGGCAATGGATATAGATCCGATCAGAAAGTGGTGCATAAGGAAGCGCTGATTAAGCTTCTGAGAACTTTATCCGGTGAAAAGAATGTGGAAGATACGTTAGAATGTTTACAGAAAATGGGTGTAAAAGAGGAGGATGAGATTACCGTGTGCGAATTATTTGACCAATATACCAGACAGGGAAGACAGGAAGGAATAAAGGAAGGGATAAAAGAAGGGATAAAAGAAGGAATACAGGCACTGATAGTGACTTGCAAGGAACTGGGTGCAGACTTTGACAAAACTGAGGATAAGGTGAAACAACGGTTTCATTTGTCAGATGCGGATGCTGCAGAGAATATGAGGTTGTACTGGTAGGTAATATCAGAGAATCTTTTTTGATTGACTTTGAACATTTCTTGAATTATTATACTCATAAGAAAGTGAATTACGAGTTACTTTCTTATGAGTATAATGATTTGGAGACAAGAAGATGAGTAGGTTTTATTGCCGTAAGGAGGAACTCAGAAAACTGAATAAACGTTATGCAGATGGTAAGTTTGAGTGTATTGTTATCTATGGCAGACGACGTGTTGGTAAAACTGCGCTGATTAACGAATTTTGTAAGGACAAACCAACGATTTTTTTCTCTGCGTTGAATACGACAGAAAAAGAAAATCTGGAAGCTCTTTCGAAGTCAATTATGAGTTTTGAACGTCCGGATATGGAGTCTGCACCTGAGTTCAGAGCTTATGATGCTGCGCTGGATGAGCTGACAATACTTTCGAAAGAAAAACGAATCGTGTTTGTTATTGATGAATATCCCTATCTTGCCAAAGCGAAACCTGCTATTTCTGCAATGTTGCAGCACATCATTGACCATAAGTGGACAGAGACTAGGATGTATTTGATTCTTTGTGGTTCGTCCATGAGCTTCATGGAGAGTCAGGTGCTTGGAAAGGAAAGCCCGTTGTATGGTAGAAGAACTGGGCAGTTTAAGATAAAGCCACTGGATTATAAAGAAACATCAGTGTTCCATCCTGATTTATCTGTAGAGGATAATTCTCTGATTTACGGCATCACAGGAGGAGTACCTCATTATATTAACAAACTGGATGTGAAGGATAGTGTGGATGAAGCCTTACTGAGTAACTTTTTTGACCGATCCAGCTATTTGTATGAAGAACCAGGAAATCTGCTGAAGCAGGAACTCAGGGAACCGGCTGTTTACAATGCAATCATTAAAGCAATTGCTGAAGGAGCTTCACGGATGAATGATATTAAGACAAAAGTCGGCGAAGAGAATTCAGTAGTATCTAAATATCTTAAGACATTGATGGAACTTGGTATTGTAAAAAAAGAAACACCAATATCAGAAAAAGCAGGTAAGAAGACTATTTATTTGTTGGCAGACAATTTTTTTCGATTTTGGTATCGGTTTGTGCCTGCCAACATGAGTGCAATTGATTCAGGCAGGATTGCAAAGATCTATCCGCACGCTGTAAAACAATATCTTCCTGATTATATGGGACTGATATTTGAGAAGATGTGTCGGGATTATCTGCTTTATTATTCAGATAACCTTCCTGTTGAATTGAGTGAAATTGGTCAATGGTGGGGGATTGATCCGAATAAGAAAATGCAGATACAAATTGATATTGTAGGAACGCCTGTTGAGGGGAGGAACTATATTATTGGTTCGTGTAAGTACAGAAATGAGAAAATTGGAGTGGACGAACTTGAGTTAATCAGGGAGTATGCAGCTGCCTTTGGAAAGGGCAGCACCTATCATTACTATATTTTTTCAAAGGGTGGATTTACAGATGGCCTTCTTCAGGCAGAGGAGCGTGGAGAAGTTCATTTAATAACGCTGGAAGATCTCTATAAATAAATTATTTATTCAAGCATTAAAGTACAGACTTTGACAGAATTGAGATCTTTTTTGTTGATTTTGAGGATTTCTTGAATTAATACACTCACAAGAAAGTAACTTACGAGTTACTTTCTTGTGAGTGTATTGTTATCTATGACAGACATCGTGTTGGTAAAAATGCGTTGATTAATGAATTTTGAACGTCCGGATATGGAGTCTGCACCTGCGTTCAGGTCTTATGATGCTGCCCTGGATGAGCTGACAATACTTTCAAAAGTTGATGATATGACATGGTTTTATGAAAAGTTTATAGATAAGCTGATGTAGAAATGCATTTATAAATTAAATATTATAAAACGGTAAACTGACCAAAATATATTGCTGCTAAATGAAATACTGATTAAGCTTCTGAGAACCTTATCCGGTGATAAAAATGTGGAAGATACGTTAGAATATTTACAGAAGATGGGTGATGATTTCTCAAAATTCCGATAGATCATGCCAGCGAAACTCTGGCATTGAACTTTGACAAGTAAATATTATTCAAAACGGAAAAATGGGTACAAAAAATAGACATAGGACTGTTGCTATGCCGAAAAATGAGGTATGATAACGGTAGGATCATGCTACATTCAAAATCAGCTTTTGCAGGGTGGATTCGAAAGGCAGATCCCAGGCATCCAGATGCTGTAGCATCAGGATATGATAGAGGCGGCAGTACCACATCTTAGATGCGGTGTCTGCCGCTTTCTAATTGAAAGTCTATTTTCTCACGTTTGTTTGAATGTTCTGCTGATGTCCGGGCATTATATTCCAGTTTCCATTCTTTGCTGTCACGAGGCGGAAAATTAATCAGCCTTGCTTCATGTGTCCAGTTTTAGCTTACCACATCAGGCCGAAATCCAGAATTAAAAATTTTACACACAAAAATTATAAAATTGTGCGTGAAATTATTGATTAATTTAATTTGAATGATATAATAAAATATAAGCACAAAAGTTAATTAGGTGTGTGTGGTTTTTAATAAAAGTTGGTGAATATGTGGATAAGAAAACTCTTTTAAGACAGGTAATTATAGAAAAGGGCGGTATTGCAAAAACATCAGATTTTGTTGCAGCTGGCATACCCGCTATTGACGTTGTGAATCTTTGTAACACCGGGTACCTTGAACGCATTCGACACGGATACTATCAACTTGCCGATTGGGACACATCTTCTGAAGAACAACTCATTGCAACATTGATTCCAAAGGCAATCATTTGTGTGGAATCGGCTCTTTTTCATTATGGCTATAGTGACTTTGCACCTCGGAAATGGTCGATTGCTGTTCCGAGATCTATGTCTCGAACAAAATTGGATATAGATGCACTGGCATTGCAAACTTACTATGTGCAATCAGAAATATATGAACTGGGCAAAACAGCTGCCGATTTTAACGGTGTCATACTTCCTGTATATGATCGAGAGCGTACAATCTGCGATTGCTTCAAATATCGTTCAAGACTGGACAATGAGATCTTCAACAAGGCGTTGAACGCCTATGTGAATGATTCGAAAAAAGACTTGAGAAACCTTTCTGAATATGCAAAGAAGTTAAGAGTACACAAAAAGGTTACTGAGTTGATGGAGGTGCTGCTGAATGGCTGATACTGCTGCGTCCGTACTGACACGCTTAAAGAATAAAGGCAAGGAAACCGGGAGGAGCTACCAGCTTTGTCTGCAGCTTTTCTGCCAGGAAGAATTTCTCCGCAGGTTGGAGAAGTCCCAATATACAGAAAACCTTGTTCTAAAAGGTGGACTATTTATCTATTCCATTACCGGCTTTGACAGCCGTGTGACGGTAGATGTAGATTTCCTGCTCAGGAAAGTTCCAAATACACCGGAAAAACTGAAAAAAGTTTTGGAAGAGATCATTGCGACACAAACGGGAAATGATTTTGTGACATTTGAAATTACAAATGTTGCACCTATTGCAGTGGCAAAAAAATATGCTGGTATTGGTGCTTCCTTAGTCGCAAGGATTAAGAATACCAAAACCCCATTCAGCATTGACTTTGGAGTGGGAGATGTCATTGTGCCAAATCAGGAAAAACACAAGATTCCGACCCAGCTGGCGGATTTTGCAGCTCCTATGGTAAACACATACTCTCTTGAAACAACTATTGCTGAAAAAATAGATGCTATTCTCAATCTGATGGAGTTTTCTAGTCGAATGAAGGATTACTATGATATTTATTATCTTGCCAATAAATTTGACTTTGATGGTGTTGTCTTAACCGAAGCTTTGAAAAAAACTTTTGAAAATCGTGGACATGTATTCACTGTTGAGCAGTTCGAACAAGTGATGGCTTTTGAGAATGACGAAGCTATGCAGAAAAAGTGGAAGGCATTTTGTCGAAAAATTGATACAAAAACCGATAGTTATAGTACCGTTCTGCGTACAATCAGATCCTTTTTGAGAAAGCCAATCGTGGCATCAATCGACAAGAAGCCTTTTAATGAACATTGGACTGCAACACGAAATACCTGGAGCCCGATTGATGGTTGAAATGATGGAAAATAGCGTCGAATTACCTTATTTTAGACATCTCCTTAATAGAGAGTATCAGAGACCATGTGGATGTTTATGTCACAGGTTCCAATGCATATATGCTGTCAAGTGAGCTTGCAACGCTTTTGTCAGGAAGGTACACAGAGATCAAGATGCTGCCGCTTTCTTTCCGCGAGTATATGGCGGTGACAGGTATGGCAAAAGAGGAAGCTTTTGCAGCGTTTATGAAAACTGGCGGAATTCCGTATGTGGCAGTAATGAACCGAACGGATGAAAAAATAGATCAGTATTTGGAGGGAATCTACAATACCGTCATTGTAAAAGAAATTGAGCAGCGTCAGGCAAGAAGAGAAAAAGAGGGTGGAAAAAGAAAAGCACAGACATTGCGTTACTGAAGACAATTGCCAGGTATCTGGTAAGCGTTATCGGTAGCATATTATTCAAGTGTTGAATGGCTGGTTCGGGCAGATATGGTGCAATTATGTAAACTTGTGACGGATGTCAGATTTGACTTGGATGATTATGCAAGAGATGATTTTTTCAGGGCATATACAACCGATTTATCACTGCTGATGGCGATGAAGGATTTTTCTTTAAAACAGCATATTGTGGAAAGCACATTAACAGGAAACTCAAAAGCTGGTATTTACGAATGTGCAATAGCTGATGCTCTTTATAAGAAGGGATATCCAATCTATTTCTATAAAAATAAGACAACGAAAAGAGAAGTTGAAAATTTGTGGATGGTAATCTAGGTGTGAGCGAAGAGAGGATCGTAACGCTGCCATTGTATATGATTGCGTTTATTTAGCAGGATACTTGAGAGAGGAACAAACGGATGGATCATTTCGAACAGATCAACGAAACTTCCTACCTATCGGTACAGAATGCACCGGTATACCGGAAAATCATGAGATGCTTTTACCGGGAATATGAAAAGATGCATTTTCAACTATATAAAGAGGACGTTTTCAGGCTTTTAAAAGAGGATGAAGCATTTGACATGTATTCCATGGAGCAGCTGGTTCTGGATCTGGAAGCACTTGTAAAGTGGAAAAATCTTACGCCGATACAGGATCCGGGAAAGGTGTACACAATAGCGGATTACAAAAATAAGCAATATCGCTATACGATGTCGGAATACGCCGTGGAGATTGAACGTCTGACAGTACGTCTGGAAAATTTATTCCTGGAGTCAGGTAATCTGTCGATGAATTTCTTTGTCCGTCTGGAAAGAAGTCTGGATGAGACGGAGAGCATGGAGAATGCAGAGCTTCGTACTGTGAACGAATGGTGGCAGACGCTGCAGGAAGATTTCAAGCGGCTCAACCAGAACTATCAGGATTATCTGCGGGACTTCTATTCCGGAAAAACGGAAAAACTGATGAAATCGGTAGAATTCATGGTTCATAAGGATAAATTTATCAAATATCTGAATGAATTTGTGCAGGAATTGCAGCGGCATTCCAAACGGATGGAGCAGCTGTTGGAAAAGAATACGGAGCGTATGGAGAATATGATTCTGGAGCGGGTCGTAGAAAGCGAACTGGATATTCCTCATGCACTGCTGGAAATACATGGTAATGCGGAACCAAGTGTCCGGGAAAATGTATATGGAAAATGGCATTCCCTGAAAAACTGGTTTGTGGACGGGCAGAGCCAGGAATGTGAAGCTAAAAAAGTATTGAAAATCACCAGTGATATCATACGCAATATTATTCAGAATGCGGCGTTGATCGTACAGGTCCAGAACTGGGGCATCAGTAGAAAAGATGATTATAAAAAGTTTCTGGAGCTGTTTTTGAAATGTGAGGATCTGGAGGAGGCTCATAAATTATCGGCTCATGTCTTTGGTGTGCAGCAGATCGAACATTATAAGACCAATTTTCCGAGAGAAGAAGACGGTATCAACAACAGTGTTTACCAGGAAGATCCCTCAATGTTTTTGCTGAAGCCTCACACGAGAGGGTATCGAGAGAAAAAAGACAGAACAGGATTTGCTGATAAATCATTGGAAAAGATGGCGCAGCGGGAAAGCTACCTGCGCCGGGCACAGAGGCAGAAGGAAGTGGTACTCCGGTATATCAGGGAGCAGAAGATCCGGTTTGCAGAGATTGATGAAGTGGTTTCTGAAGACACAAGGACCATTTTCCTGCAGTGGATCGCACAGGCCAATATGAGTTCGGAAAAGACAGGGCGGACGGAATATGGGCAGGAGTATCGTCTGAAGAAAAAGGAAGGCAGTTGTGTCCTGAAATGCGAGGATGGAAATCTGAAAATGCCGGATTATATATTGGAGTTTAAATAAATATGAATGAAATCAGAACCTTAATGGAGAGATTCTGGATCTGCCGGGACAGTGACAAAGAGACTTTCTATAAAGTAAAGAGAGACATTCCGAACTTTCAACGATTTATCAGAGAACAACTGGGATGGAAGCTGATACATACAGAGAAGCTGTTAAAACTGGAAAAGAAGCCGGCACATGCAGAAGCATTTATGGGAATCAGCGAGTTTACGGACATTCGGGATTACTGCATACTATGTGTGGTGCTGATGTATCTGGAGGATGCCGAGGAGGGCCGACAATTCCTGCTGTCGGAACTGATTGACTATGTGGAGACGCAGCTGAAAAATTACATGCCGGTGGATTGGACTTCTTTTACACAGAGGAAATCACTGGTGCGGGTATTGCAGTATATGGAACGGCTGCAGATGATCCGGGTATATGAAGGGAAAAGTGAATCCTTCAGTCAGGAAGCAGGGCAGGAAGTACTGTATGAAAATACAGGATATTCGAAATATTTTACCAGCAGCTTTACAACAGATATTTCTGGCTATGAATCCTTTAGAGATTTTGAAAAAACCGATTTTGAAGAAGTCCAGGAGAACAGAGGAGCCCGGCGTATTAACCGGGTATACAGACAGTTGGCGGTCTGCCCGGCACTTTATTGGGACAGTGCTGAAGATGCCGATGCCTTATATCTGAAAAATCAGAGGCAGTGGGTTGGCAGATATTTGCGGGAAAATATGGGTGGTAATCTGGATATTTACCGCAATGCAGCCTTTCTTACACTGGATGCAGATGACTGTTACGGAACCGTACATCCCCGGGATGCCCAGATCTCGGAAAGTGTCCTGATCGTTTGTTCAGAGATACAGAGGCAGCTGGCAGAGGAAAATTTGAAATTACAGGAAGATGAAAGTATTGTCATGACAATACAGGCGCTTTCCGGGATTATCATAAACTGCAGAAACAAGTGGAAGAATGCATGGAGCAAGGAATACTGTGAAATGGACGAAGAAAGGCTTGTGGAAACTGTTTTAAAATATATGACAGACTGGATGATGGTGCGCTGTGAGGAGGAGTGGATCATCGTGTTGCCCGCTGTGGGCAGGCTGGCAGGACAGTATCCTTCTGATTACAAGGGAGACGGAGAAGAATGAACGAACGCTGGAAAATGAACCGGATCGGTTTTGTGAATTTCTGGTTATATGATGAAGAGGACTTTGAATTTGAGGATGGAAAATTGCTTTTGCGTGGGCAGAACGGTTCCGGAAAATCCATTACAACACAGAGCTTTATTCCGTTTGTACTGGATGGCGACCGTACACCCAGCCGTCTGGATCCTTTTGGATCCAGTGATCGCCGGATGGAATATTATTTTCTGGGAGAAGAGGGTAAGGAAGAGTCTACCGGCTATCTTTTCCTGGAACTTTGGAAAGAGGATTCCGGAGAGTATCGCACCATTGGAATCGGACAAAAAGCAAAGCGTGGGAAACCAATGGATTTCTGGGGCTTTGTGATTCTGGACGGACGCAGGGTAGAATATGATCTGTGGCTGTATAAGGAAGTGGGATCAAACAAAATTCCCAGGGATAAGCGGGAGATGAAAGCGGAACTGGGCGAAGATAATTTTTTTACAGACAGTCCGTCGGAATACAAGAAGCATGTCAACAAGTATATTTTCGGTTTCCGTAAGGAGGAACAGTATGAGCAGTTTATCAAACTGCTTGTGAAGGTGCGTGCTCCCAAGCTTTCCAAGGAGTTTAAACCCACCAAAGTGTATGACATTCTGAATGATTCCCTACAGACCTTGACGGACGAGGATCTGCGCCCTATGGTAGATGCCATGGAAAAGATGGATGAGATCCAGGACAGCCTGGAGATGCTCAATCGTGCCTTTGATGATGTGAAGATCATCCGCAATGAGTATACCCGTTACAATCAGTATATGCTGGCGAAAAAGGCTGTGGGTTACCTGAATAAGAAGCAGGAAGTGGAGAAAGAACAGGCAGTACTGGCAAAGCAGGAACAGCGGCAGAGTGAGGCACAGGAAGAACTGAGCAGGGCAGCACAGGATACGGAGAGACTTGCTGCGGAGAAAAAGCTGAAAGAAACGGAGCGCAGCGCTCTCCTTGATCCGGAACTCGAGGATGCAGACCGGAAGCTTGGAAAACTAAAGACAGAGCACAAGGAGGCTGCAGAAGGAGAACATCGCTGGGAGAAAAAGATCGAAGATGGAAGAGAACGGATCAGGGAAGAGGAGACGACTCTGAAAAAGCTGGAGGAGCAGCTGGAACTCCGCCGGGATACCTTGAAGGAAAAACGGGAAGAACTGGAAGAACAGCAGGAGATCCTGCAATGGGAACATCATGAGAAGGCAAAAGAGAAAATCAGTTTGGAAGAATATAAAGAAAAAGATGAGATTGCAGAGTGGCTGCAGATATGGAAAAATCAACTGACAGCAGGAAGAACAGCGCTCAGACAGTATGAACTGATTTTAGGACAGTACGAGGAAGCTGCCAGTCGTCTGGAAGAGACAAAGAAGAAAAAAGCAGAGGAAGAACAGCATCTGGAAATGGCAGAAGAACAGGTGTCTGACAGAATTGATGCATGGATCACAGAGGTCTTTCACAGAGCGGAGTTATCCACAGAATGGCATCCGGAACGAGAAATTCTGCTGCGGGCAGAGCAAAAAGCAAGACAATACGAGACCGTAGCGGATGGTATGGAAATACAGCGGGATTTCCAGGCAGATTATGAAAGGCAGCGGCAGCTGCTTGTGGACGAAAAAAATGAGAAGCAGTATCAGCGGGAGATCAAGGAAGGAGACCTGAAAGAGATCTGCGGAAAGCTTAAGAAGATTCAGGAGCAGCAGGAACTGGAGCCGGAACGGGATGAGGCAGTCGAAAAATCCAGAGCATCCCTGGCACAGGCGGGGATCACAGCCGTTCCGTTTTACAGAACGGTAGAGTTTGCAAAGGATCTGGAGGAAACAGTCTGTGCGAGACTGGAGGCACAATTACAGATGTCCGGAATACTCGATGCTTTGGTTGTTACGAGAGAGGATTTCGCCAAAATAAAAGCAGAGCATCCGGAATTTCTGGATGCTGTTTTGCAGACAGACGGATCGGGCAGCAGCCAATTCTCCAAATTGACAGTAAGTGATGATCTGCCACAGGAATTAAGAACCCAGGTGCAGGAAATCCTCAGCAATATTTATGAAGAGGAAGGAAAGACACAGGGAATCTGTTTCGGCGCGGACGGCAGCTTCCGGCAGGGAATCTTAGCTGGTAAAGCAGATAAGCAGGCTGCTGAATATGTGGGATACCTGGCGAGAAAACGTAGAAAAGAACAGAAAATCCGGGAATTGCAGGAACAGGTAGAAAGTACCGGCAGGATCATAGAAGGCTTGAATTCCGAAATCGCGCAATTACAGGAACGCATGGAAAGATTACAGGTGGAATACCGGGAGATTCCTGATTTTTCGGAGATTCAGACCGCATTGTCAGAGAAAAGAGAACTGGAACGTATTCTGGAGGTGCTGGAGAATGAATATCTGAAACAGAAGGATCAGGAGCATAGACTTTCCGAACAGAAGAACCGGCAATATCAGGAGGTATTGAAGCTTTGTAAAATGCTGCCCTATGGCAGAACGGCAGAGGCGTATGAGGAAGCCTGCAATGCCATAGAAGAATATGGAAGGATATGGCAAAGCACAAGGCAGGAGCTGCTGCATATACAGACGGAACAGATCAACTGCCGGGACAGAAAAGAACGGATAGAGCAATATCAGGAGAATCTGGAGGAAGCCTATACGGAAAAAAGGACTTACAGTACCCGTGCAAAAGCCTGTGAGATCCAGATCCGCCAGCTGGAAGAGTATTTGATGAGTCCGGAGCTGCAGGAAAAGGCAAATCGGCTGAAACGTTTGAAGGAGGAACTGGATCAGATCGACGAGGAACTGGAGAATCTGAAGCTTCTGGGGGCAACCTTGAAAGAGAGATTAGAGACATTACAAAAAGACCTCCCGCAACAAAAAGAAAAGCTGCAACGGTTCATTATAGAAGAAACCACACTCAGAAATTATTTTGAAGAAGAACTGGATCTGAAACTGATACTGAACCGGGAAGGACGGACAGTCTATGAATGTGCCAGAGAAGCGGTGAAAATATTGCGGGAAAGTGATAGAAACAGGGAACCCGGGGAACTGCTTCAGGCATTACATACTGTATACCTGAAGCATAACGGAAGTCTTGCGAGCTATGGAACAGCCATGGAAGAGTGCTTTGGTGATACGGGGAACATAGATGCTGTACGTAAGCGGGTACGGATTCTTTCTACCTGGAATGGAAAAAAAGTATATCTGGAAGAGTTTTACAATATTCTGAAGGCTGCAATCGAAGAGACAGAACTGCTGATACAGAAAAAGGACAGGGAGCTTTTCGAAGATATCCTATCCCAGACGATCAGCCAGCAGCTTACGGATCGCATAGCAGAGAGCAGAAAGTGGGCGAAGGATATGTCTAAGCTCATGCAGGAAATCGATACCTCCATGGGACTTCGTTTTTCCCTGGAATGGAAACCCTGCAAAGCCGACAATGACAAAGAACTGGATACAGCGGATCTGGAGCAGATCCTTCTACGCGACCGGGAACTGCTTACCCTGGATGATATTGAGAAAGTAGCAGGTCATTTCCGCAGCAAGATACGTGCAGAAAAGACAAAGCTGGAAGAGACGGGAACGATTATCAATTACATGGAGCTGGTAAGAGATGCTTTGGACTACCGGAAATGGTTTGAATTCCAGATGTTTTTCCGGCGTGGAGAAGAGACAAAAAAGCCGCTGACCAATGCTGCGTTTAACAGGTTCAGCGGAGGCGAAAAAGCAATGGCTATGTATGTACCGCTGTTCGGAGCGGTAAATGCGCAGTACAAAAAGGCAGAGAATAAAGACCATCCCAGGATTATTGCGCTGGATGAAGCATTTGCCGGTGTTGATGACAAGAATATCAAAAGTATGTTTGAACTGGTCCATAAGCTGGATTTCGACTATATCATGAATTCCCAGGCACTATGGGGATGCTTTGAAACGGTAAAGGGTCTCAGGATCGCGGAGCTGCATCGACCGGAGAACTCTCAGGTGGTATCGGTAATCCGGTATACATGGAACGGACATGAGAGGATTTTGGATGAACAATAATGAAGCATGTGCGGCATATTTTAAAGAAAATCCGGCGTACCAAAGGTGCTTTTCGGAATTTGAAAAGAAATGGAATTCTTACGGAAGAGTAACAGGAATCATTACACTGAAAAATACCTTCGAAGAAGAGCGGAGAGCTATAGGCGGAATACTGGGCAAGACATTTTATGAAGATACCGTGCGTTTTTCTTTTATAGAATTTGAAAAAGGACTGCAATGCACAAAATTTGCTCCTGTAAATTTTGAAGAAGTACTGGAAGTATATTTTGGCAGAAAAATGATAACCACGCAGGAAAAACAGAGAGAGGCAGAGCGGGAAAAGACAGAATTTTTTGAAAGTGTGAAGAACTGTCTGACAGAGTGTGCAGATCCGGATTCAGCTGGTGTTTCCTGGCTTCGAGAAATGTTTTTTCAAAAAAAGTATGGCTATCAGACAGTAATCAGAGAATATGGAAGAGACAGAGAAAAGACAGAAAAACTACTGAAAACCGTGGGAAAGGCACTTCTTTTGCTGGAAGATATTCGAGAGCCGGAGGAGGAATATCCGCTGGCGGTATTTTCCGCAGAAATATCCGGCAATCCTCATTACTTTGATCAGGGAACTACTGCGGGGCAATTATTAGTCCATGGAATGTGCTATGCTGCGCAGACAGATTATCCGGAAAATGCCCATCAATGGAGAAAATTACTGCTGTCTGGCGGAATTGTGCCGGATAATATCTCTTCTATCGTGCATATTTATGGATTGCGACTACAGGTTCGCGGCGAATGGCACCCGGCATACGATGCCTTTTGCAGGAGGCAGGAGCCCTGTGCTGTAACCATGGAAAATCTGCAGGAGCTGACAGCGGTACAGCCGACAGGGGACAAGGTTTATATTGTAGAAAATGAGATGGTGTTCAGCTATCTGCTAAAGCATCTGGAACAAAAGAAGGTAACGTTACTATGTACCTCCGGCCAGCTGCGGAGTGCTGCCGTGAAACTGATACCCTTTTTGCTGGATAGCGGAGTGGAAATCTACTATAGCGGCGATACTGATCCGGATGGGATCCGGATCGCCGACAGACTTTGGAAAAAGTATGGAGACCGGATTCATGTGTGGAGAATGTCAGAGGAGGATTACGTGAAAAGCCTTTCGGAGGAAGAAATTGGAAATGTATCCATAAAAAAGCTGGAAACTGTTGAGAATCCTGTTCTTCGTAAGACAGCAAAAGAGGTAAGAAAGAAGAAAAGGGCAGGGTATCAGGAGAATATATTAAAAGATCTGCTGGAAGATATGGAGCTTGAAAGGCCAAGCCGGAAGCAATGAAGGTAAAGAGTGCTGGAATTTACTGTATTTCTGAAATTGGATCATAGTCACATCTCTGCTTGTAATAGACACATTTTTATGATAAATTGTAGATTAATAGGGGAAAATCAAATATCATCTGACAGTATTTCAAAAAGGGGAACGAAATGACAAGTGAGAGAAATAACAGACTGTTAAATGCGAAGCTAAACAAGTATATTGTTCCGGGCATTATGATGTCACTGGCACTCCAGCTCGGGAACATAGTGGACACGATCTTTGTAAGTAATCTGATCGGTGTGGAAGCAATGTCTGCAGTTACGATGAGCCTTCCGGTTGAAACCATTGTGCAGCTTACCGGATACTGCCTTGGTATTGGTGGTTCCATAGCAGTGGGCAATATGCTTGGTAAGCGTGATAAAGAAAGTGCATCGAAGCTGTTTTCTGTTACATTTCTGGTGACGCTTCTGGTGGGACTTGTTTTTTCTGTCTGTGCGTTTCCGCTGGCAGGACCGATTGCAAGGCTCCTGGTACCTGGCGGCGGTGCTTTGGCAGACTATACAGGAGATTATATCCGTGTCAGCATGCTCGGTGCACCAGTGATCGGAATTGGCCTTATGATGGTCAATTATCTGGGTGTTGAGAATCATCCGGAGCTTGCATCTGCCTATCTTATCATTGCCAATGTCATTAACCTTATCCTTGATTATATTTTCCTTCGATTCACGCCACTTGGGATTACAGGTGCGTCGTTATCTACAGTGCTTGGCTTTCTGCTGGCAATGTTTGTTTTCCTGCTTTATATCCGTTCCGATAAAAGGAATATACGTTTTGTCAGGCTGAAGGCAAAGGACTTTGGGGTTCTTAGGGAAGCCGTTATTACGGGTGTGCCTATGCTTGTTTTCATGGCAACGAATTTTATCAAGGCACTTGGTCTTAATACGATCATTATCAATCAGATCGGAGAAGAGGGCATGGCGGTATTTACCGTCTGCGATAACGTACTGCTGATCGTTGAAATGCTGACAGGTGGAATCATTGGTGTGATCCCCAATGTAGCAGGGATCCTCTTTGGTGAAAAGGATTATGTGGGGATCAGGGTTCTGTGTAATAAAATGCTGAAATACAGTTACATCGTCCTGGCAGTGATATTCGCAGTTATCATGGCATTTACAGAACAGATTACGATCCTGTTTGGAAGCGGCGGCGGAGAGCTTGGCAGACAGATGGTGGATGCACTTCGTATTTTTGCCATCTGTGTAATTCCGTATCTCTGGAATAAATTTATTGTGAGCTATTATGAAACGATAGAGGAAACAGCCATAGCAAGCTTTGTTACCTTCCTTGAAAATGCGGTTGTGGTTCTTCCTGCAACCTTTGCCGGAATTTTGATCTGGAAGCAGATTGACGGGATCGGTATTGATGGAATTGCCATAGGATTTGTTGCCACAGAGCTCATTACGGTGATCGCAGCATGGATCTTCAGAAAGATCAAACACAAGAACTCCAGCTTTTATATTGTTCCTGACAAAAATCCCGGAACCAATCTGGATTTTTCCATTAAAAGCACTATGGAGGAGGCACAGGCTGTTCCTGTAAAGATCATGGAGTTCTGCAAGAAAAATGGAGTATCTGGAAATAAAGCCAATCTGGCAGCGGTATGTGCCGAGGAGATGACAGTAAATATCATCAAATTTGGTGGGAAAACCTCCAACTGGATCGATATCAATCTCTGTCTGGAGGATGATCTGTGCAGACTGAGGATCAGGGATAACGGAGTTAACTTTAATCCATTGGAATACAGCCATGACAGTGATGAATTTGATATCCACGGAATAGAGCTTGTGAAAAAGATTTCCAGATCTATGGACTATATACGCACGATTGATATGAATAATACTATAATATCATTTTAAGGAGGGGAAGAAATGTCTTCTATTAACGAGAAATCCGGTTTTGAATTTGTGTTTCAGCCTGTAACGAAGCTGTTCGAGGAACAGGTACGTCTGCACCCGGACAAATGTGCGGTCGCATCCAGTAAAGAACGCTTTACCTATGCCCAGCTGAATGAAAGAGCAAATAAAATCGCCCATTCTCTCATTGAAAAAGGGGTTCAACGAGAGACGATCGTTGGGGTAGTACTGGAGCGCTGCTGCGATTTTTATGCAGTACGACAGGGAATTCTGAAGTCCGGAGGTGCGTTTGCAGTAGCCTCCCCGGATTATCCGGATGACAGGATCCAGTTTATCTTTGAGGATGCCGGAGTGCCCTTTGTGATCACAACAAAGGAAATCGCAGAGGAACGTAAGGAGCTGTTTGAAAAGCTTCCCTGCACCGTGGTTCTGCTTGAAGAACTGCTGGCAAATCCGAATACAGCAAATCCGGATACAGAGATTGGCGAACATGATCTTTGTTATTGTATTTATACATCCGGGTCTACCGGAAAGCCTAAGGGGGTTATGATCGAGCATCTGAATCTTGCTAATTTCGTAAACCCCAATCCGAAAAATGCAGAAACCTACGGATATGTGAGCAGGGGAAGTGTATCACTTTCTATGGCGGCGATGACATTTGATGTTTCTGTACTGGAAGAGTTTATTCCGCTGACAAACGGACTGACTGCAGTGATCGCAAGTGATGAAGAGATCCTGAATCCGGTCATGCTTGGTGATCTGATCGTAGAAAATAAGGTTGATATCATGACAACGACACCGACCTATCTGTCCAACATGATCGATCTGCCACAGCTTAAGGAAGCTGCTTCCCAGATCAGGGTATTCGACGTGGGAGCAGAAGCCTTTCCACCGGCTCTTTATGATAAAATACGTGCAGTAAATCCGGATGCATATATTATGAATGGCTATGGTCCTACAGAAACAACGATCAGCTGTACGATGAAGGTGATCACTGACAGCAAAAATATTACGATTGGTGAGCCAAACGGTAATGTTCAGGTATATGTGGTTGATAAGGATAATAAGATCCTTCCGGATGGAGAAACCGGCGAGCTGGTAGTTGCCGGTCTTGGAGTAGGCAGGGGGTATGTCAATCTGCCTGATAAAACAGCAGCCGTTTTCATTACGCTGAATGATGAAAGAGCATATAAAACCGGAGATCTTGCAAGAATTACTCCGGAAGGTGAAATTGAATTCTTTGGAAGGATTGATAACCAGATCAAGCTTCGCGGATTACGGATTGAGCTTGGTGAGATTGAAGAGGTCATTAACAGCTTTGAGGGAATTATTACCAGTATTACGGTACCGGTCGATAATAAATATCTCTGCTGTTATTTTATGGCAGACCGTAAGATTGATGTCGATGAGCTTTCTACATATGCATCAGAATCACTGGCGCATTATATGGTACCGGATGTTTTCGTGCAGATGGAAAAGATGCCGGTAACAGCAAATGGCAAGATTGATAAAAGTGCGCTGCCAAAGCCTGTTTCACAGCCAAAGAACTTGAAAGAGCCGGAAACACCGATGCAGAAGAAGATTTTTGAGATCGTTTCCAGTGTAGTGGAAAATGATTTCTTTGGAATTGATACAAGCTTTTATAAAGCAGGATTGTCGTCCATCAGTGCTATGAAGCTCTGCGTTCTGATCTCCGATGAGTTTGGCATTACGGTAAAAACAAGCGATATCCATGAAAACAATACCGTTGAAAAACTGGAAAATTATGTCATGCTTGCACCCAAGATCAGAACCTATGAAAAGAGGGAGGTATATCCGCTTACCGGTTCCCAGAAGGGTATTTTTGCAGAGTGCAGCAAGAATCCAGAAAGCACCGTATATAACATCCCGTTCCTGTTTGAGCTGGAAAGCTCCGTGGATGTACAGAAGCTGTCCAGAGCCGTAGAACAGATGGTAAAAGCACATTCCTATCTGCTTACCGAGGTATTCTTAAACGATAAGGGAGAGATGGTTCAGCGTCCTGGTGAGGAGAACTTCGTACCGGAAGTTATTGAGACAACGAATGAACAGTTTGAAAAGCTGAAGAAGGAACTGGTGCGTCCGTTCAAGCTGGAAAAGGGACGTTTATTCCGTGCGCAGATTTATGTTACCGAAGACAGGAAATATCTCTTTACCGATTTCCATCATATTATTGCAGACGGAAATTCCTATGATATCATTTTTGAGGATATCAACCGTGCTTATGTAGGAGAAAAGCTGGAAAAGGAGACATATACCGGATTTGATGCTGCCCTTGATGAAGAGCAGCAGATGCAGGAAGGAAAATATAAGAAAGCAGAGAAGTATTATGACAGTGTGTTCGGAGAGGTGGAAACCGAATCCCTTCCGCTTCCGGATGTAACCGGAAAGAACCCTGAAAAGGGATATCTGGAGAGAAAGCTTGCCGTTGCAGAAGACAAGATCCTTTCCTGCTGCGAGAAGCTTGGAGTGACACCGAATATTTTATTCACTGGTGTATTTGGTATTCTGATGTCCAGATATTCCAATGCAGACGACAGTCTCTTTTCCACGATTTATAACGGAAGAAATGATTCCAGACTGGAAAATACAGTCTGCATGCTGGTTAAGACGCTTCCGGTTTATTGCAGGTTTGAGCAGAAGACGACGATCCAGGCCTACATGACAGAGCTTTCCGGGCAGCTCCTGTCCTCCATGGCAAATGATATTTTCCCGTTTTCTGATATCTGTGCAAAATATGGATTCAATTCTGATCTTACCTTTGCTTATCAGGCAGAATTAAGTGACGATTACCCGATTGGTGATACCGTTGCAAGGGGACATGATCTTTCCCTTGATATGGCGAAAATGCCGCTGCTCATCCAGGTAAGAGAGTACAATAATGAATATGTGCTTACAGCGGAATTCCGCAGTGACATGTACAGTGATGCTTTTGTAGACGGTATGCTGGACGCCTATGAAGCAGCTATGGACTCTGTACTGAAAAACAAGTACGTTTCAGAGGTTTCCATTATCTCAGAGAATGCAGTTAAAAAGATTGCAGAATTCAATGATACTGCCTGTGAATATGACAGGACGAAAACTATTTCCGACAGATTTGCGGAAATGGTACAGACTATACCGGATCATACGGCTGTTGTATTTAAGGACAAGAAGTTCACTTATAAAGAACTGGATGAGATCAGTGACAGGCTTGGAAAATATATTGCTTCTCTTGGAATTGGAGCAGAAGATGTCGTGTCTATTCTGATTCCCCGTTGTGAGTATATGGCCATTGCGCCTATGGGCGTTATCAAAGCCGGTGCAGCCTATCAGCCGCTCGATCCGTCTTATCCGAAGGACAGATTGATGTATATGCTGGAGGATTCTGCAGCCAAACTGCTGATCGCAGACAGAGAGCTTCTGCATCTGGTAGATGGTTATCAGGGCCCTGTTTTATATACGGATGAAATCATGCAGCTTGAAGATGTGGATGCAGAACTGAAAAAGCCGCAGCTCCATGACCTGTTTATCTTACTCTATACCTCAGGCTCGACCGGTGTACCGAAGGGATGTATGCTGGAATATGGAAATATTACCGCATTCTGCCACTGGTACGGGAAATATTACAGTATTGATCCTGATTGTAAGATAGCTGCCTATGCGTCCTTCGGCTTTGATGCTTCCATGATGGATATTTACGGTGCACTTACGAATGGTGCGCAGTTACATATTATTCCGGAGGAGATCCGTCTGGATTTCATCGGACTGCAGAAATACTTTGAAGAAAATGGCATTACCCATTCCTTTATGACGACACAGGTCGGAAGACAGTTCGCACTGGAAATGGATTGTAAGAGTCTCCGTTATCTTTCCGTTGGTGGAGAGAAGCTGGTTCCCTGTGAGCCGCCCAAGGGTTACAGATTTGTCAATGTTTACGGGCCTACAGAAACGACTGTTCTTGTAACAGCATTTGAAGTGGATAAATACTACCCTAACATACCAATCGGCAAGGCACTGGACAATGTCAAGCTTTATATTACGGACAAGGCAGGTCATATGCTGCCCTATGGTGCCTGCGGAGAACTGATGATCTCAGGCTTCCAGGTTTCCAGAGGATATCTCAATAAGCCTGAGAAAACGGCTGAGGTTTATACAAAGAATATTTATGATGATACCGAAGGCTATGAGGTTCTGTATCATTCCGGAGATGTGGCAAGATACCTTCCGGATGGAAATATCCAGATCATCGGCAGAAAGGATTCCCAGGTCAAGATCAGAGGCTTCAGAATTGAACTTTCCGAAGTGGAAGAGGTCATCAGAAGATATCCTGGTATCAAGGATGCGACAGTTGTTGCATTTGATGATCCGAATGGAGGAAAATATATTGCAGCCTATGTGGTATCCGACAGTGAGGTGGATATCAATGGATTAAATGATTTCATTAAGGAAACCAAGCCTGCCTATATGGTGCCTGCAGTTACCATGCAGATCGATAAGATCCCGCTGAACCAGAACCAGAAGGTAAATAAAAAGGCACTTCCTGTACCTGAGAGAAAAATAGAAGAGATCATAGCGCCGAAGAATGAGATCCAGCAGAAATTATTTGACTGTATCGCAGATGTCCTTGGCTATCAGGAATTTGGTATTACCACAGATATTTATGAGGCAGGACTGACTTCCATCAGTGCGATCAAGCTGAATATCCTGATCTCCAAAGCGTTTGATATTGTCATCAAGACATCGGACATCAAGAATCATCCGACGATCGAGATGTTAGAGGGCTTTGTCCAGACTGCAGGAAAAGAAACAAAGAGAGAAATACAGGAAAATTATCCGCTTACCAATACACAGGAGGGAATCTTTATTGAGTGTACAGCCAATATGGGCTCTACCATTTATAATATTCCTTACCTTCTGAAGCTGGATAAAAAGGTAGACCTTGAGAAGCTTGCAGAGGCCATTGACAGTACGATAGAGGCACATCCTTATCTGAAGACCCGTCTCTTTATGGACGAAAACGGGGATGTCCTGCAGAAGCGTGATGACAGCTTAAGCTGCAAGACACAGATCATCAATGGAATGAACAGGGAAACGCTGGTCCGTCCGTATATGCTGTTTAATGATCAGCTTTTCCGGTTTGAAATTTACAGAACCTGTGACGGAAATTATCTGTTCCTTGATATTCATCATATTATCGCAGACGGTACGTCCCTTGGTATTATCCTGAATGATATCAACAGGGCTTACAGCGGAGAAAAGCTGGAGGCAGAAAAGTATACCTCCTATGATCTCGCACTGGATAACCGCGATGCCCTGAAGAGTGATACCTATAAAAATGCAGAGAACTATTATAAATCGGTATTTGAAAATAAGGGTGGAAGCATAAGCTTCTATCCGGATAAGAACGGAGCAGTTCCGACTGCGGCGACTTATCACAGAGAGGTTACGGAGATTTCTGTGCAGCAGGTAAAGGATTTCTGCAAGAAGCATGGAATCACAGAAAATGTGTTCTTCATTTCTGTGTTTGGCCTTACACTTGGTAAATATAATTTCAGAAGGGATGCGGTATTTACTACCATTTATCATGGAAGAAATGATTCCAGACTTTCTGAAACAGTTGGTATGCTGGTAAAGACACTTCCTGTTTACAGTGATTTTTCAGGAAGCTTAAAGGATGGACTGCTTGCCGTACAGCAGCAGCTGATCGATTCCATGAACAACGATATTTATCCGTTCTCACAGATCAGCCATGAGTTCAACATCAAGGCGGATGCCATGGTGATCTATCAGGGAGATAATTTTGCGTTTGATATGATCGGCGGTGAATACGCACAGGAGGAGCCGGTCAGCTTAAATGCGGCAAAGGCACCGGTTTCCATCAGCATTTCCATCGACAGGAATAAGTTTGTCTTCGAAATTGAATATCGTGGTGACATGTACTACGAAGAAACCATCAAATATCTTGCAGACAACCTGGAACTTGCTGCAGGTGGAATCCTGAAGGAACAGGAGCCGGAAGACATCAGGCTGATGTTTGAGGAAGAGACAGAGATGGAGGATGATCCGGAGCATACAGGCAAGACCTTTGTGGATCTGTTCCGGGAGGCAGCAGCGAAATATCCGGACAGACCGGCAGTAAGAGATGGCTCTGGCGAAATTACTTACCGTGAACTGGACAGAATGTCCGATTACGTTGCACAGAAGCTTACTGAAAATGGATTTGGCAGAGAAAAAGCGGCAGGCATTCTGTGTGGAAGAACCAAAGAATATGCAGTTGCCTATGTGGGTGTCATGAAGGCCGGCGGAGCCTATGTACCGCTGGATCCGGAGTATCCGCAGAGCAGAATCGAGTACATGCTGAAGGATTCAGGAGCAGAGAACCTGCTTGTAATGAATCAGTATCGGGATCTGGTCAGCTTCTATGAAGGAAATGTGATCAGTCTTGATGATGTCGCAGAAGAAGCAAAAGACTTTACCCTTTCTGCAGAGCTTACAGCGCCGAAGCCTGAGAATCTTGCTTACATGATTTATACATCAGGTTCTACCGGAAAGCCAAAGGGTGTTATGCTGGAGCACAGGAATCTGATGAACCTGATCGAATACGTCAGACTGACCAGAAAAACAACGCCGGATGATATTGTAGCTGAATTTGCAAGCTTCTGCTTTGATGCATCGGTAATCGACCTGTTTGCTCCGCTTACCGCAGGGGCATTACTGTATATCTTCCCGGAGGATATCCGCAAGGATGCCGTTGCAGTTACAAAATGTATACAGGATCAGAAGCTGACCAGTGTTACGTTCCCGACCCAGATGGGTGAACTGGTAGCAGAATTGCTTGAGGATGCCCCGCATCTTAAATTTGTTACCCTTGGCGGTGAGAAATTCAAGCATTACAGAAACCGTACTTACCAGATGATCAATGGCTACGGTCCCACAGAGGATACCGTATCTTCCACAGAGTTCTGGGTTGATAAACAGTATGACAACATACCAATCGGAAAATCCCAGAGGAATGTACGCAGCTACATTGTCGGTGAAGACTTAAAGAGACTTCCGGTAGGCGCATCCGGCGAGCTCTGTCATGCAGGACGCCAGATCGCAAGAGGATATCATAACCTTCCGGAGAAGACCGCATCAGTATTTGTGGAGAATCCGTATTCTGTATGTGAAGATGACAGACGTCTTTACAGAACCGGCGACATGGTAAGAATGAAGGGCGATGGAAATATCGAGTATATTGGCAGAATTGATTCCCAGGTTAAGATCAGAGGCTACCGTGTGGAGCTTGGTGAGATCGAAGGAGCTGTCCTGAAGCATGAACTGGTGAAAAATGCTGCTGTTACCGTGGTTGAGAAGGGTGGAAACAAGTATATCACTGCTTATTACACAGGAGAAAGCATCCCGGATGAAGAACTGAAGACCTTCTTAGAGCCCCTGATCCCTGATTATATGATGCCGTCCTTCTTCGTCCATATTGATGAAATGCCTGTGACACCGGGTGGTAAGATCGACAAGAAGGCACTTCCGATGCCGGAAGTAACCGTAGACAGCACAAGCTATGTAGAGCCGGTTACTGCGGTTCAGAAAGTGCTCTGTGAGATATTTGAAAAAGCACTGGGAATTGAAAAGGTGGGAATCGAGGATAACTTCTTTGAACTGGGAGGTTCCTCACTGACCGCATCCAAGGTTGCTGTGATGTGCCTTTCCAAGAATATTTCCATTGTATATGCGGATGTATTTAAATACCCTACAGTCCGTGAACTGGCAGCGATCGTAGATGATCAGGCATCCGATCAGAGTGCACAGAGCAATAATGAGTTTGCTGGCTACAATTATAATAAGATCCAGAGTGTTATCAGTGGAAACGTGGAAGAAAATGTGGACAGGATCACCAGGGAAAAGCTGGGAGATATTATGATCACAGGAGCGACCGGCTTCCTTGGAATCCATATCCTGAAGGCATACCTTGACAATTATGATGGTAAGGTTTACTGTCTGGTGCGTAAGGGTGCCTATGAGTCCATGGAAAAACGGATGATGCACATGCTGATGTATTATTTCGATAATCCATGTGAGGAGCTGTTCAAAGATCGTATTGTCTGTGTGGACGGTGATATTACTTCAAAGGAGCAGGTGGAAAGCTTTGCAGCCTATAAATTCCAGACGCTTATTAACTGTGCTGCCTGTGTAAAGCACTTTGCGGCCGGGGATGTGCTGGAAAAGATCAATGTACATGGTGTCGAAAATCTGATTGATTTCTGTAAGAACAATGGACGCAGACTGATCCAGATTTCCACAGTATCCGTTGCAGGGGAAGGCTCAGAGGGTATTCCGCCAAAGGACAGGGTCTTCTGTGAAAACGACCTGTATATCGGACAGAGTATTACCAATGAATATATCCGTACCAAGTTCCTGGCAGAAAGAGCGGTACTGGAAGCTGTTTCCGGCGGACTTGACGCAAAGATCATCCGTGTGGGTAATCTGATGAGCAGAAACTCTGACGGTGAATTCCAGATTAACTTTATTACAAATGGATTCCTGCGGAGCCTCAGAGGCTATAAGGCGGTTGGCAAATTCCCGATGGGCAGCATGCATGAAATTGCAGAGCTTTCTCCGATTGACTCGACTGCACTTGCTGTTCTGAAGCTGGTACAGACAGACAGAAGATTCACTGTATTCCATGCCTGCAACAGCCACCATATCTATATGGCGGATCTGATCTATGCAATGCGTAAATATGGCTTTAAACTGGATATTGTTAAGGATGAGGAATTTGAGGAAGCAGTTAAGGAATTTGCAAAGAACGGCAATGATTCTGATGCCGTTTCCGGACTGATCGCCTATACCTCACACAATGAGAACGAGATTTACACGATGGAATACAGCAACCGGTTTACAGCACAGGCGCTTTACCGGCTGGAATATAAATGGCCTGTTACAGATGACCGATATCTGGAAAATGCGATCGGAGCACTTGACAGACTTGCATTTTTTGACTAATAACTGAAAAAGGAGAGAATAAGAATGGAAATTACAAGCAGAACTGAAGGAAACAAGGTAACCATGGAGATCAGTGGCTGGCTGGATACACAGACAGCGCCAAAGCTAGAGGAGGAACTGTCCCATCTGGATGACAGTGTAACAAGTCTTGTGTTTGATTTTGCAAAGCTGGAATATATTTCTTCTGCAGGATTACGACAGGTGATCTCTGCATACAAAAAAATGGCAGGCAAAGATGGCTTTAAGATCATCCATGTTTCTGATGAAGTGCTTGATGTCTTCAGACTCACCGGATTTGACCAGAAGATCCAGATTGAGAAATAAAAAACACTCTCAGCCTGGAATCTTAAAAAAGTAAAATGATGAAATTATACAGAATAAATATTAATATGCTTGATGATCCACTGGAGAACAAAAGGCTTCTTGAGCTGGTAGGTACAGAGCGGAGGAAAAAGGTCATCCGGTATCGCATGCCGGATGACCGGAAGAGAAGCGTTGGAGCAGGTATTATTATAAATAAAATTCTGGATGAAAACGGACTTTCTGAAAGCTGTCTGAAGTACTCCGAAAATGGAAAACCTGTTGCAGACAATCTTTTTTTCAATGTATCCCATGCAGGAGATTATGTTGTTGGTGTGTCATCAGACTGTGAGGTCGGATGTGATATTGAAAAAATTGTGAATGCACCGCTTAAGATCGCAGAACAGTATTTTAATGAGGGAGAAGAACGGTACATAAAATCTGCGTGTGATCCGGATAAGGCCTTTTTTACACTTTGGACGCTGAAGGAAAGCTATATGAAAATGACAGGAAAGGGAATGAGCCTTTCTCTTGACTCTTTTGAAATTATCCGGACAGAAACTGGCTTTGTACTTGGAAAAACACCGGAGAAGCGGTGCTTTTTCGGGACTATGGAATTTGATGGATACAGCTTTTCGGTCAGTAACGAAACAGATTTTGATTTAAAACAGCTGGAGTTTTATGATATAATGAGCGCAGTGGAAAACCAGGCGGCTGTAAAAACAGAAAGGAATCATAAGATGAGTTATCAGATTGCCATAGATGGACCGGCAGGTGCCGGTAAAAGTACCATAGCCAGGAGAGTGGCCAGAGAGAAGAATTTTATATATGTAGATACAGGTGCCATGTATCGTGCCATGGCGTATTATCTGCTTAAGGAGAAGGCGGATCCCTCTGATGAAGAAGAGATTTCTGAGAAATGTACCGGTGCACATATTACGATCCGGTATCAGGATGGGGAGCAGGTTGTTCTGCTAAATGGTGAAAATGTGAATCCTGTGCTCAGGACAGAAGAAGTGGGAAATATGGCTTCTGTTACCAGTAAAAATAAAAAGGTGAGGGAGAGACTGACCCAGCTTCAGAAGGAACTGGCAGAAAAGAACAGTGTTGTTATGGATGGCAGGGATATCGGAACCTGTGTCCTTCCTCAGGCAGATGTAAAGGTATATCTGACAGCCAGCGCAGCAGTCCGCGCAAAGCGCAGATTTGACGAACTGACTGCCAAAGGGGAAAGCTGTGATATTCAGAAGATAGAAGCGGATATCGTAAAAAGGGATGAGCAGGATATGACAAGAGAGATTGCACCGTTAAAGCAGGCAGAGGATGCAGTCCTTGTAGATTCTTCGGATATGAGTATTGATGAAGTGGTAGAAAAGATCCTTTCCCTGACAGAAGCATAAGGAAGGAAAGCAGATGGAAGTTATTTTAGCGAAGAGTGCCGGCTTCTGCTTCGGTGTAAAACGGGCTGTGGAAACAGTATATGAACAGACAGGAACAGAAAACAGGATTTATACTTATGGTCCTATTATCCATAATGAAGAAGTGGTGAAGGATCTTGAAAGTAAGGGTGTTACTGTACTGGAGGGAGAAGAGGATCTGAGAAAGCTTGATAAAGGAACTGTAGTGATCCGGTCCCATGGAGTATCAAGAGAGATCTGTGAAATGATAGAAAAAAAGGGACTGACCTGTGTGGATGCTACATGTCCCTTTGTAAAAAGGATCCACAGGATCGTTGAAAAAGAAAGCGGAGAGGGCAGGAGGATCATCATTATCGGAAATCCGGGACACCCGGAGGTAGAGGGGATCATGGGATGGTCACATACGCCTGCAGCTGTGATAGAATCAGCAGAGGAGGCAGAAAAATTCACCTGTTTACCGGGTGAGAAACTGTGCCTTGTATCCCAAACGACATTTAACTACAACAAATTTAAAGAATTAGTTGAAATTTTTCAAAAAAAAGGTTACAATATTACCATTGTTAATACTATCTGTAATGCAACGGAAGAACGACAAACTGAGGCACGTGAAATTGCGGACAAGGTCGATGCGATGATAGTAATAGGTGGGAAGCACAGCTCCAATACCAGAAAGCTCTATGAGATCTGCAGGGAGAGATGCAAGTCTACCTATCTTATACAGACACTGGATGATTTGCATTTGGAATTGCCTGAAACTGCTGCTCTGGTGGGTATTACTGCGGGGGCTTCCACCCCCAACAATATAATCGAGGAGGTTCAAAATTATGTCAGAATTAACTTTTGAACAAATGTTGGAAGAATCATTAAAAACAATACATACAGGAGAGGTAGTTGAAGGTACAGTCATCGATGTTAAGCCCGAAGAGATCATCCTTAATATCGGCTACAAGTCAGATGGTATATTGACAAGAAATGAATATACCAATGAACCCAATGTAGATCTGACTACTGTAGTTAAGCCGGGAGATACCATGGAGGTTAAAGTCCTGAAGGTAAACGATGGCGAAGGACAGGTTCTCTTAACCTATAAGAGACTGGCAGCTGACAGAGGAAATAAGCGTATCGAAGAAGCGTTCAACAATAAAGAAGTCCTTACTGCAAAGGTATCTCAGGTACTGGAAGGCGGATTAAGCGTTATTGTTGATGAAGTAAGAATATTTATTCCGGCAAGTCTTGTATCTGATACTTACGAGAAGGATCTTTCAAAGTATGCCGGACAGGAGATCCAGTTCGTGATCAGTGAGTACAATCCTAAGAGAAGAAGATATATCGGTGATCGCAGACAGCTCCTTACTGCTGAGAAGGCAGAGAAGCAGCAGCAGCTTCTTGAGAGCATTCATGTAGGAGATGTGGTTGAAGGCGTTGTTAAGAATGTAACTGACTTTGGCGCATTTATTGATATCGGTGGTGCAGATGGACTGCTTCATATTTCTGAGATGAGCTGGGGTCGAGTAGAGAACCCGAAGAAGGTATTCAAGGTTGGTGATAAGGTTAAGGTATTTATCAAAGATATCAATGGTACCAAGATTGCACTGAGCCTTAAGTTTGAAGATGCAAATCCCTGGAAGGATGCAGCAGAGAAATATGCAGTAGGCAATGTTGTAACAGGCAGGGTTGCCAGAATGACAGATTTTGGTGCATTTGTAGAGCTTGAACCCGGTGTGGATGCACTGCTTCATGTATCACAGATTTCCAAGGAGCACATTGAAAAACCTTCTGATGTTTTAAAGGTTGGTGACGAGGTTACTGCTAAGGTTGTTGATTTCAATGAGGCAGATAAGAAGATCAGCTTAAGCGTTAAGGCATTACTTGCACCGGAACCGGCTAAGGAAGCAGAAAAGGAAGATGAAGACGTTGTTTCTGTAGATATTGATGCAGTAATTGCAAACGAAGAGAATTAATTACCGGACAGGTATAATAAAGAATGGCATGCAGGAAGTACGTAGAAACGTACTTCCTGTTATTATTGAATGGAATTTTTTCAAGATAAGAAAGATGGTGAAGGCTGATGGCATACGATTATGAAAATTTTAAAACGGCAGTGTTTCAATTAACGAAGATCGATCTGAATGCATATAAGGAAAGACAGATGAAGAGAAGAATCGATTCGCTGATTACCAAGAATGGATTTAAAGGGTATGAGGATTATATAAAGGCTCTGAAAACAGATCGTGAAAAATTTGAGGAATTTGTTACTTATCTGACGATTAATGTATCTGAGTTTTATCGGAATCCGGAGCAGTGGAAGCTGCTTGATGAAACGATCATACCGGATCTGATCACAAAATTTGGTAAGAACCTGAAGGTTTGGAGCGCAGCCTGCTCTACTGGTGATGAGCCTTACTCTCTGGTTATGGCACTTTCCAGACATATTCCGCTGAACATGATCCGTGTTTATGCAACAGATCTTGACAAGCAGGTTATAGCTAAGGCGAAGGTAGGACTGTATGGAGAAAAGAGCATTGCCTCTGTGCCGGATGACTTTAAAAGAAAGTATTTCACAAAGGTAGGTCCTTCCTATCAGATTTCTGATGAAATCAAAGCAAGAGTGGAATTTAAGGAGCAGAATCTGCTGGATAATAATTATCCGTCGGGGTGTCACCTGATCGTCTGCCGGAATGTTCTGATTTACTTTACAGAAGAAGCCAAGGATGAAGTGTTCAGGAAATTTTATTCCTCACTGGCTCCTGGCGGGGTACTTTTCATAGGAAGTACGGAGCAGATCATCAACCACAGAGAAATGGGATATGAGCGGAAGAATTCCTTCTTCTATGAACATCCGAAGCAGTAAAATGAAAAACAGGCGGCATTTCCGAAAAGAAATGACCGCCTGACTTAGTGCTTGGCATTATGGCTGTACCGCCATGATATTCAGGATATGGCTGGCATAGCTTGAAAAAAGCTGCCGGTCTTTTTTAATTTCATCAGTCAGTTCGAAGAACAGGTCGTGACTTTTATAATCACGCTTGAAGAAAGGCTCTGCCAGAATCTCCCACTGGGGAAGATAGCTGGAAAATTTCCTTGTATAGCAGTTGGAGGCTGATGCCTGCTCCCGGTATTCCTTGTCTACAAAGGAAGCAATAGATTTATGGATCGCAGTATCCTCTGTGGGAAGATAATAATAATCCTTGTAGTTGGCATAGAAATATTTCAGCTCTTCTTCATAGATCGGTACGATCAGGGTGCCTTCATGTTCTTCGCCTTTGAAATGACACCCTCTGGCCATGGCACTGACGGATACAGGCAGAGGAGAGGCGAAGATCAGCTTCATCATCAGTTCTTTACGCAGAATGCCATGAATATCATTGTAATAATTCGCCTGTACCTTGCGGGCTTTCAGACTGTTATTGAACAGATCGTAATAGGACAGGATGGGAAGAACCTCCAGCATGCCCTTCATATCATCTGAATTGTGCAAAAGAAGGATATGATACAGGTTAAAATCATGGGAAGAGAGATAATCCTTGTAAACATTGATCAGCTCACCACCGGTATATCTGTCCTCACGTCTGATATTCAGGAAGGATTCGACTGTTTTCTGCTTACAGTTTGGGAGCTTTAAGAAGCCCCGGTAGGGATGGATCCTTTTGTAAATATCGATACCCTCAAACTGGCTGAAATCATAAGGAAGCTGATACTGAAGCAGCTTCTTGCGAAGATAAGGCAGATCAAAGGAATTACCGTTATAATGGATCAGAAATGAATAGTCTGCGGCGAAGGTGAAGAAGGATTTTAACAGTTCAGGCTCTTCTTCAGCAGACTGTGCAAACCACTGTCTGATCTGCCAGTTTCCTTCTTTATAAAAGGCGCATCCAATCAGATAAAGCTGGGAATTGTCCGCAGAAAGTCCGGTAGTTTCGATGTCCAGAAACAGGATCTGATCAAGGGGAGCAAGACGCTCTATCGGGTATTTTAAAATGAAATTATTTAAGATAATTTCTTCGGTTTTCATAGAATGTTCTCCTTCGCAAAATCACATCTTCAGTGTAGCATATTTTTCAAAAATGCAGTAGTATTTTCGACAAAAAAATAGTATATTTAAAAGATAAGAATGAGAATTTTCATCAGCTTGATGGAAGAGAAATCAAGGGAAAGAAGGAAAGTTATGGCAAAACTAACGTTTATTGGAGGAATCCATCCCTATGACGGTAAGGATTTGTCGAAGGATAAGCCGATACGTGAGGTCCTCCCTAAGGGAGATCTGGTCTATCCACTGTCCCAGCATATCGGGGCACCGGCAAACCCTATAGTGAAAAAAGGTGACAGGGTTCTGACAGGACAGAAAATTGCAGAGGCATCAGGGTTTGTTTCCTCACCGATTTATGCTACCGTATCAGGAACAGTCAAGGCGATTGAGCCAAGACGTGTGGTGACTGGTGATAATGTCATGAGTATCGTTATAGAGAACGACGGGCTGTATGAGGAAGTAGAGTGGCCTGAGGTAAGACCATTTGAAGAACTGACAAGAGAGGATAAGATCAATATCATCAAAGAAGCTGGTATTGTGGGAATGGGCGGCGCCGGATTCCCGACCTTTATCAAGCTTTCTCCCAAAGAGCCCGAAAAAATAGAATATGTGATCGTCAACTGCGCAGAGTGTGAACCCTATCTGACCTCTGACTACCGGAAAATGCTGGAAGAGCCGGATAAGCTGATCGGAGGACTGAAGGTTTCCTTAAGCCTTTTTGAGAATGCAAGAGGTATTTTGGCAGTAGAGGATAATAAGCCTGACTGTATCGAACGCCTCCGTGAGATGACAAAGGATGAACCGAAGATTGCAGTGAAGGCACTGAAGACCAAGTATCCTCAAGGATCAGAGCGTCATCTTATCTTTGCGGTAACAGGCAGAGCCATCAACAGCTCACAGCTCCCTGCTGATGCGGGGTGTGTAGTGAATAACGTGGATACCGTGATCTCCATTTATAATGCAGTGATGAAAGGCCGTCCCCTGATGCACAGGATCGTTACCGTGACAGGAGATGCGATCGCAGAGCCCTGCAATTTCAAGGTAAGGATTGGAACCAATTATCACGAGCTGATAGAGGAGGCCGGCGGCTTCAAGACACCTCCGGTTAAAATTGTTTCCGGTGGTCCCATGATGGGCTTTGGAATTTTTGATTTGGATGTACCAACAACCAAAACATCATCTGCGCTGCTCTGCATGACGAAGGATGATGTATCCGCCATGGAGCCTTCTGCCTGTATCAACTGTGGCAAATGTGTGGAGGTCTGCCCGGGAAGAGTGGTGCCAAGGCTTCTTGCTGACTGTGCTGAGCACTATGATGAAGAAGGCTTCCTGAAAAACAATGGTATGGAATGCTGTGAATGCGGCTGCTGCAGCTATGTCTGCCCGGCTAAGCGTCCGTTGACCCAGGTGATCAAGTCCATGCGCAAAATGCAGCTTGCCAAGAAAAAGAAGAAGTAGGAGGAACAGAAAATGAGTGATTTGATGAAGGTGTCATCTAATCCGCATATCAGGTCTAAGGTGACGACAAAGAGCATTATGCTGGCTGTCGTAGTAGCACTGCTTCCTGCTGCTGGCTTTGGTATTTACAATTTTGGACTGGATGCACTGATTTTAATTTTAGTAACGATAGCAACGACAGTATTAACAGAGTATCTTTATGAAAAGGCCATGCATAAGACTGTGACGATCGGGGATTTCTCGGCAGTAGTAACGGGACTTCTGCTGGCATTGAACCTGCCGTCCACAGCACCCTGGTGGATCGCTGTGATCGGTGGTGTATTTGCCATTCTGGTCGTAAAGATGCTGTTTGGAGGTCTTGGACAGAACTTCATGAATCCGGCGCTGGGTGCCAGATGCTTTCTTTTGATCTCCTATACATCTATTATGTGTAATTTCCAGACAGATACATACACAGGGGCGACTCCGCTTGCTGCACTGAAGGCAGGGGAGGATGTGAATATCCTTGATATGGTGATCGGAAGAACAGCCGGAACTATTGGTGAAACCTCCATGATCGCCATTGTGATCGGTGCGTGCTTCCTGATCTTACTTGGTGTTATTGATCTCCGGATCCCCGGCACCTATCTGGTAAGCTTCGTGATATTCCTGAGCCTCTTTGGAGGACATGGCTTTGATCCTGCCTTTATCAGTGCCCATCTGGCAGGCGGAGGTCTGATGCTGGGTGCTTTCTTTATGGCAACAGATTATGTGACGAGGCCCATTACCAAGAAGGGACAGTATCTGTATGGTGTTTTCCTTGGTGTATTAACCGGAATCTTCCGTATTTTCGGACCTTCTGCGGAAGGAGTTTCCTATGCCATTATCATAGGCAACCTGATCGTGCCGCTGATTGAAAAGGTGACACTTCCCAAAGCATTTGGAAAAGGAGGGGAAAGGTCATGAGTGATAAAAAAGGAATGATAAAGGATGCATCGATCCTGCTGCTGATTACGGTAGTAGCAGGACTTATCCTTGGATTTGTATATCAGATCACAAAGGAACCGATAGCGGCTGCAGAAGAAAAAGCGGCCAAAGCAGCCTATCAGGAGGTATTCCCGGAGGCGGCTGGATTTTCTGATAAGCTGGAGCTGGCAGTGCCGGAAGGTGAGAGCACCTGGGAGCAGAATTATGCAGGAGTTGATCTTGACAATGTTCTGATGGCGACAGATGCTGAGGGAGTCTGCCTTGGGTATGTACTGACGATGACGAGTCATGAGGGCTATGGCGGGGATATTACCTTTACCATGGGGATCCAGAACGATGGTACATTAAATGGGATCTCCCTTCTGAGCATTTCAGAAACAGCCGGACTTGGCATGAAGGCCGGTACCGTACTGGTTCCCCAGTTTGCCGGAAAGCAGGTATCGCAGTTTACCTATACGAAAACAGGATCTACGATGGACAGTCAGATCGATGCCATCAGCGGTGCAACGATCACAACGAATGCAGTGACAACGGCCGTGAATGCCGGTCTTTACATTTTTGAAACGCAGCTTGGAGGTGACAGGTGATGAAAGAGAACAGTGCTCTGGAGCGATTAAAAAACGGTATTATCACTGAAAATCCGACCTTTGTACTGACACTTGGTATGTGTCCGACACTGGCCGTTACCACGTCAGCGGTCAATGGTCTTGGTATGGGACTGACCACCATGGCGGTACTGGCACTGAGCAATATGTTTATTTCCATGCTCAGAAAGGTGATCCCTGATAAGGTCAGGATTCCTGCCTTCATAGTGATCATTGCCTCCTTTGTTACAGTAGTGGAGCTTCTGCTGAAGGCTTTTATTCCATCTCTGTATGATGCCCTTGGCTTATACATTCCACTGATCGTTGTAAACTGTATCATCCTTGGAAGAGCGGAGGCCTATGCTTCCAAGAATAAGGTGATCCCTTCTCTGTTTGATGGAATCGGTATGGGACTTGGATTTACCCTGGCACTTACGATCATCGGCGCTGTCAGGGAACTGCTGGGGGCTGGACAGCTCTTTAATATGCAGGTGATGCCTGACAGCTATGTACCCTGCAGCATTTTCGTGCTGGCACCCGGTGCCTTCTTCGTACTGGCAGTCCTGACTGCTATTCAGAATAAGATCAGGATAAACGGGGAGAAGAAGGGCAAGGATATGTCAAAGATCCAGTCCGGATGCGGCGGCGACTGTATGAATTGCAATAAGGAGGAAGCAGAACATGGAAACTGTTAAGGATCTTCTGATCATACTGGTCTCCTCATCGCTGATCAGTAATGTTGTATTGAGCCAGTTCCTTGGACTTTGTCCGTTCCTTGGAGTATCCAGGAAGATGAATACAGCGGCAGGAATGGGAACTGCAGTTATCTTTGTCATTACACTGGCATCCGCAGTAGCAGGCGTTATTTACAAGTTTATTCTGGTTCCCTTAGATCTGACCTATCTGCAGACCATTGTTTTCATTCTGGTCATTGCGGCACTGGTACAGTTCGTGGAAATGTTCCTGAAAAAATTTATGCCGGCATTATATAAGGCACTTGGCGTATATCTGCCTCTGATCACAACCAACTGTGCAGTACTTGGGGTAGCCCTTACCAATGTGCAGAAGAACTACGGTATCCTTCAGGGTATCGTGAACGGATTTGCTACAGCAGCCGGATTCACCATTTCCATTGTGATCCTTGCAGGAATCAGAGAAAAAATGCAGTATAATGATATCCCGAAATCCTTCCGTGGTATGCCCATCGTTCTTGTGACAGCAGGTCTGATGGCGATTGCCTTCTGTGGATTTTCAGGACTCTTATAGGAGGTATGACAGGTGGATATAACAGGAATTTTACTGGCAGTTGCTGCAGTAGGAGGCGTTGGCCTTTTCGTAGGAGTATTCCTCGGGATTGCGGCAATCAAATTTAAGGTAGAGGTAGATGAAAGAGAAGCAGCCGTATTGGAGGCACTTCCCGGAAATAACTGTGGTGGATGCGGATTCCCCGGCTGCAGCGGTCTTGCGGCTGCTATTGCCAAAGGAGAGGCGCCGGTCAATGCCTGCCCGGTAGGCGGAGAGCCTGTAGGAAGGGTGATTGCTGGTATCATGGGAGTGACAGCAGAAGAAAAGAAGAGAATGGTTGCCTTTGTACAGTGTCAGGGTGACTGCGACAAGACCTCTTCAGATTATGAATATACGGGGATTCATGACTGCCGTATGCTTTCTTTTGTGCCAAATGGAGGTGAAAAAAGCTGTAACTACGGATGTCTTGGATATGGCTCCTGTGTCAGTGTCTGTCCCTTTGATGCGATCCATGTAGTGAACGGAGTAGCAAAGGTAGATAAGGAAGCCTGCAAGGCATGTGGTAAATGTGTGGAGGTCTGCCCGAAGCACCTGATCAGCCTGATCCCTTATGATGCAAAATATGCAGTTGCCTGCAGCTCACAGGATAAGGGACCGGTAGCAATGAAGGATTGTACGGTGTCCTGCATCGGCTGTCAGCTCTGCAAGAAGAACTGTCCGGCAGAGGCTGTAAGCGTTGAGAATTTCAACGCAACGATCCTCTATGACCAGTGTAAGGGATGCGGTATCTGTGCACAGAAGTGCCCCAGAAAATCCATCGTGGCACATGAATAAAGGGGAAAATATCATGGTACAGGTAAGACTTGGAAAAACAGAAATAGTGGTAAACAAGAATGGATTCGGAGCGCTTCCGATCCAGAGGATCAGTGATGAGGCTGCAGCAGCCCTCCTGAACAAAGCCTATGATGGCGGGATCCGGTTCTTTGATACGGCAAGAGCCTACAGTGACAGTGAACACAAGGTGGGGCTTGCTTTTGAAAAGAAAAGAGAGAGCCTTTATATCGCCACCAAAACAGGGGCACAGACAGGAGAAGGACTGCGTGAGGATCTGAAAAAGAGCTTTGAGAATCTTCGCTGTGATTATATTGATATCTATCAGTTCCATAATCCGGCGTTCTGTCCAAGACCGGGAGATGAAAGCGGACTGTATGATGCAGCACTGGAAGCAAAGAAGGAAGGAAAGATCCGTCATATCGGAATCACCAATCACAGACTGTATGTAGCGAAAGAAGCCATAGAGAGCGGCTTATATGAAATACTGCAGTTTCCCTTCTGCTATCTGGCGACAGAGAAGGATCTGGAGCTGGTAGAAGCCTGCAGGGAAAAGGATATGGGCTTTATTGCCATGAAAGCACTGTCAGGAGGACTTATTACCAATTCGGCAGCGGCTTATGCGCATGCGGCACAGTATGAAAATGTACTGCCAATCTGGGGTGTGCAGAGAGAATCGGAGCTGGATGAATTCCTTTCCTATATAGAAAATCCTCCTGAAATGACAGAGGAGATCGCAGAGCTGATCAGAAGGGACAGGGAAGAGCTGTCAGGAGATTTCTGCAGGGGCTGTGGTTATTGTATGCCGTGTCCGGCAGGGATCGAGATCAATAACTGTGCCAGGATGTCACTGCTGCTCCGGAGATCCCCGTCAAAGCTGCAGCTTACAGAAGAAGTACAGGCGAAGATGAATAAGATCAAGAACTGCCTGCACTGTAATAAATGTAAGAGCAAATGTCCGTATGGACTGGATACACCGGCACTTCTTCAGAAGAATCTGGCAGATTATGAAGAGGTTCTTGCCGGGAGAGTATCTGTATCCTGATCGGAAAAAGAATCAGCCGGTGATCAGTTCACCGGCATCACTTATGAAGACAGCCTCTGTATCAGGGAGGCTGTCTATTAATTTGCGCCCTTTTTCATAGCCGAGGATAAAGCAGAGCGTGGAGAGAGCATCTCCGTCAACAGAGTTCTCGCTGATGATAGTAACACCATTTAGACCACTGTTTACAGGGTATCCATTTCTCGTAGAAAGAATGTGATGATAGAGGATACCATCTTTTTCAAAGTAACGTTCATAGTTTCCGGAGGAAACAAGGGATCTGTCACGGACAGTCAGTGTTGTCAGGGCAGTGCCGGTCTCAGCAAAGGGCTTCTGCACACCGATATGATAATCGGATCCATCCGGTTTCGTGCCGATCGTAAGCACATTTCCGCCAAGGTTGATGATACCGTTTTCTACGCCGTTTTTTGTCAGAAATTCCTTCAGCTTGTCGGCAATATAACCTTTGGCAATGAAACCAAGATCCAGTCTGGCTTTTGGATCAAGAAGAGTAACGGTATTGCCGGAGAGCTTTACCTTTGTATAATCAATGTGGGAGAGTGCTTCTTCTATATCTTCTCTGGAAGGGACAATTCCCTCATTGGTATCTCCAAAGCTCCAGAGATCAGAGAGGGTACCAATGGTAGGATCCACAAGACCGTCTGAAAGAGAGGCGTAGGACAGGGCAATGGACAGAAGCTCTGCTGTCCTGGCATCTATTTCTACTGGAGAACCGTCTGCATGGTTGATGCGGTAAATATCGCTTCCCTCTGCTGTTTTGCTGAGGAGACTGTCATATTCCCCGATCAGAGACATGGCTTCGTCAAAGAGGGGATCCTCGCCTGATCTGTCGTAAAGAGTGATGGAAACAACTGTATTCAGGTAAAAACCTGTTCGGGTTGTTTCTGCAGCATTTCTCTGACAGCCAGTCAGGAAAAAGGGACAGAGGGAAGCAAGTATAAGACAAAATAAAAAATAAGCTTTTTTCATGGTCAAAGTCCTGTATGGGATCCTCTGCTGTAGGCAGTACAGGAGAATCCACCTGATATTGATTTGAGAGTTAATGCTTTTGGAGTTGTAAAACCAGGGCAGAATATTGTATACTCATTTCACAGGTGGTAAACACCTTTCAGAAAGTGGAGTGAATGTATGTATTTACCAGAAGAACCGGAAGACCGTAAGGTCAGTGCACCGGTGATCTATACAATAGCAGCGATTTCAGCCCTGATCTTTATTATATTAGCGGTGGTGCTTGTTAGCAACAGTCAAAGCAGATCCGGGGCAAAAAAAAGAGCAGAGGCGCTTGCTGCGGCATCAGCTACGTCAACACCTCTGCCGGGGGAAGAAACGGAAGAGGATTATGGAGATGCCAGCATAGAAAAGCTGTACCGGGAGCATAAGCTCCGGGCAGAGGATCTGGATTTCTGGGATATGTATGACGGAGCAGGAACGGTGGTAGAGGAAGAGGCAAGTCCGTCACCATCGGCAACACCGGATCCGACGCCGACCCCTTCACCGACGGAGGAGGAGCTGGCAGCGGACGGCAGGCATATCCAGGTTACCTATAAGGACGGGACAGAAGAGTGGATCGAAATCGATGATAAGCTTCCAAAGGCAGATTACGATTTTACGAAGCTGAAGATCACGAACGGGAAGATGGCTTATTACAGCGGAAATAAAAAGCTGTCAAGGCTTGGCGTGATGCTTTCCAGTGAGAACGGTACCGTGGATTTTGACAGGCTGAGTGAAGACGGAATAGATTTTGTGATGCTGAAGGTAGGCGGCAGAGGATATGGAACCGGACTGATCTCTTTGGATCCTGATTTCACAACAAGGATCGAGGCAGCACAGAAAGCAGGACTTTCTGTTGGATGCTATTTTTCTTCCCAGGCAGTTACTGTGGAAGAGGCAGTGGAGGAAGCAGCCTTTGTAAAAAACCAGCTTCTTCCGTATAAGATTAGTTATCCTGTCGCATTGCAGATGGAAAGCATTGAAACAGATACGGCAAGAACAGATATCCTGGATGAAAAGGACAGAACAGAGATTGCACAGGCTTTCCTGAAGGATATAGCGGATGCCGGATATCAGGGTATTCTTTATGGAGACACCAATTTTCTGCTGACTGATGTCATGCCCTCTGAAATGTTGAAGGATTATGATGTATTTCTGGAGGATGAAGAGGCAATACCTGCCTATCCCTATCAGTATAAGATGTGGGAATATGCCGCACAGGAAAATATAAATGGTGTGGAAAAGCCGGCATCGTATGTGATCAGCTTTACCGATTATGCGAACAGGTAAAAGAGCAGGATTATGGCTTATAGTGCATGATCCTGGAGGAAATGGGGAGCTTTCTATACAGCTCTGCGTAGGCAGATGGAGAAAGCTCCTCGATGTAATTTACGACAAATTGCCTGCGTACACCTGACCTGTGAAGAATATCGGCAGCCTTATTATAGGCAATGGCTGCTTCTATGGCACTGTCATAGGTGCCGATCGTATAATTCCCGTTGATATGGATCCGTGCTGTGTAACGGACCGTATTCTTTTCCTTTATCTCCCTGACACCGTGGTAACGGTTCAGGATCTCTATGTTTTCATATCGGAAATCGTTACAGTCCCCATTGACAAAGCGGTAATCCCGGCCGGAAACGGCATAGTTCTTGATGCCATAGCGTCCGGCAATATTGGTCTGCATACCATATTCTGAGATGAAGAAATGACGTCCCCGCTGCATGATCTTGTGACTGGAATAATAAAACAGGTCATCAATATCAAACTTCAGGATTTCATGGGCGCTAAGGAAGTATTCAAAGTATCTTGGATGAAGATAGATCGGATTGGCAATATAGATGCCATTGTCCCTGAAATTGATCAGACATACCCACTTTCCAAAGGGCAGGATCCGGAGATCTGAGTGTTCTTTAAAAGACAGTGATGGATCCTTCAGAAGGGAGTCTGCTTCCAGATATGCACCAAAAGCCCTGGCAGAGGTGTCATAACTGCCAAGGCTGATATGTTTCTGATGATAGGTAATAGAAGAACGGTAGTAAATGCTGCCGTCTTTTTTTGTTGTTTCATATACACCGGGAAGCTTTTTTTTCATAAAAATAGTATAGCATAGAGTTAATAATTTTGAAATAAATTACAGAAAAATGAAATTTTAGAAATATTTTCAGGCATCCATGTATAGAATAGTTAGTGGACAGAAAGGAACAGGTAAAAAGAATGTATAAAAATTTTATTATTCGGTTATTTCTGTGTAATACGCTTTTTCTTGCAGGGTGGTTCTGCGTGACAGGAGTCAGGGCAAACCTGTTTGCCGCATCACCGGCATTTCAGCTTACCAGTGTACAGGAAAGCAGGCCTGTTAAGGAGCATTTCTTTGGTTATCTGAAAAGAGCTTCCTCAGGACAGCGTATTGTGGATTATGAGGTAATGGAAAAGCCGGAATACAGTAAGCTGTCAGACAAGGATTACGAGATCCTGCTTAAGATTGTACAGGCTGAGGCCGGGAGTGAAGATGAAAAAGGGAAAATGCTTGTAGCCGGAGTTGTGATGAACCGTGTGGAAAGCAATAAGTTTCCGGATACAGTGGAAGAGGTTGTGTTTCAGAATGAAAATGGCGTTTATCAGTTTTCACCCGTAGCTAATGGAACCTATCAGAGCGCAGTGGCAACAGAAGAAACCAGGAGAGCAGTGGACAGGGTGCTTGAGGGGGAGGATGTCACGGAAGGAGCGCTGTATTTTGCAGCCAGAAAATATGCGGAAGAAGGAAAAATGAAGTGGTTTGATAATTGCCTGATACGCCTCTTTTCCTATGGAGGACATGAGTTTTTTAAGGCAGGATAAAGAGTGTATTGCTTGTCAAGCAATTCCGTTTATGCTAGAATGATAAAAAATTATAAATCCAGATTACAAAGGAACGAACACGGAAGGAAGAAAAACATGGAAATCTTGTATCATAGCACGAGAACTGAAGGAAATCCGGTTACAGCATCAAAAGCAATTCTGAAGGGACTGGCTGACGATGGCGGATTATTCGTGCCGGAGAGGATACCGGCACTTGATAGATCACTGGAAGAGCTGTCGCATATGACATATGGTGAAGTTGCCTATGAGGTTATGAAGCTTTATTTTACGGATTTTACAGAAGAAGAGCTGAAAGACTGTATAGCAAGAGCGTACGACTCCAAGTTTGATACAGAAGTGATCGCTCCGCTTGTGGAAGCGGATGGCGCTTATTATCTTGAACTGTTCCATGGTGCGACCATCGCCTTCAAGGATATGGCACTGTCTATCCTGCCACATCTTCTGACAACTTCTGCCAGAAAGAATCACGTGACAAAGGAAATCGTGATCCTGACAGCAACCTCCGGAGATACCGGCAAGGCAGCACTTTCAGGTTTTGCAGATGTTGAAGGTACAAGGATCATTGTATTCTATCCAAAGAATGGTGTAAGTCCGATCCAGGAGAAGCAGATGGTGACCCAGAAGGGTAAAAATACATATGTGGTAGGGATTCATGGCAATTTTGATGATGCACAGACCGGAGTCAAGCAGATGTTTGCTGACAAGGAACTGGCTGCTTATATGGCTGAGAAGGGCTTCCAGTTTTCATCCGCCAATTCTATTAACATTGGAAGGCTGATCCCCCAGGTTGCCTATTATGTTTATGCTTATGTGAAGCTTCTTGAGGAAGAGAAGATTAAAGCCGGGGAGGCTGTTAATTTCGTAGTTCCAACTGGTAACTTTGGCAATATTCTGGCAGCATTCTATGCAAAGCAGATGGGCCTTCCGATTCATAAGCTGATCTGTGCGTCCAATGAGAATAAGGTTCTGTATGATTTCTTTACCACAGGTACCTATGACAGAAACAGGGAGTTTATGCTGACAAGCTCACCGTCCATGGATATTCTGGTATCCAGCAATCTGGAACGCCTCATCTACAGGATCGCCGGAGATGATCCGGATAAGAACAGAGAGCTGATGAGTGAACTGAGGCAGGATGGCAGGTATACTATTACAGAAGAGATGAAAGCACAGCTTGCTGACTTTTATGGTAATTATGCAAGTGAGGAGGAGACAGCAAGGACGATCCATGACCTGTATGATAAGACAGGCTATGTGATCGATACCCATACAGCAGTGGCCTCCTGCGTTTATAAGAAATATCTGAAGGATACCGGTGATGCAAGTGTTTCTGTCATTGCATCTACGGCAAGTCCGTATAAGTTTACAAGAAGCGTGATGAAGGCTATTGATGAGAAGTATGATCATATGAGCGATTTTGATCTTGTGGACAGGCTTTCTGAAATCTCAGGAACTGCCGTACCCAGAGCTATTGAGGAGATCAGGACAGCACCGGTGCTTCACGACCATGTCTGTGATAAGACAGAAATGAAGCAGACAGTTCTGGAGTTTCTTGGGATCTGACCGTATTTTTCAGTTCTAACAGTACTAAGACTTTAAATTAAAATTGTGAAGAAAAGGAGCTGATGCAGATTTGCATCAGCTCCTTTTTTCAATAGGAACATAGTCCTTGTCTTCACAGATTGGTTTATAAGCCGGGCGGATGATCTTGCCGTTATTGGCAAGCTCTTCCATTCTGTGGGCGCTCCAGCCGGAGATACGTGCCATCGCAAAGATGGGGGTATAAAGCTCCAGAGGAAGCGAAAGCATATTGTAAACAAAGCCGGAGTAAAAGTCCACGTTGATACTGACACCCTTATACATTTTACGCTCCCTCGCAATGACCTCGGGGGCAAGACGTTCCACCATGGAATAAAGAGCAAATTCCTTCTGAAGTCCCTTTTCCTCGGAAAGCTTTTCTACGAAGGATTTGAGGATCACAGCTCTCGGGTCTGATTTGGAATAGATCGCGTGGCCGACACCGTAGATCAGGCCGGCATGGTCGAAAGCTTCCTTATGTAGGAGACTCCTTAAGTAGCCAGCTACCTCATCCTCATCCGTCCAGTCGGAAACAGACTGCTTCATATCTTCGAACATCTGTACTACCTTGATATTGGCACCGCCATGTCTTGGTCCCTTCAGGGAACCGATGGCCGCAGCAATAACGGAGTAGGTATCGGTCAGGGAAGAGGTCACAACGTGAGTTGTGAAGGTGGAGTTGTTTCCACCGCCGTGTTCCATATGGAGTACAAGTGCGATATCAAGCAGCTTGGCTTCTAGTGGTGTATAGGAGCTGTCCGGTCTCAGGATATGCAGGATATTCTCCGCAGCAGAAAGACCTGGATCCGGCTGGTGGATGAAAAGGCTTTTGCCATCATGGTAGTGGCAGTAAGCCTGATAGCCATAAATAGACAGCAGGGGAAACAGGCTGATCAGCTGCAGGCACTGGCGCAGCACATTGGGAAGGGAAACATCATCAGCCCTGTCATCATAGGAATACAGAGTCAGAACACTTCTTGACAGAGTATTCATCATATCCTTGCTGGGTGCTTTCATGATGATATCGCGTACAAAGCTGGTAGGCAGAGTACGGTAAAAGGCGAGGAGCTTACGGAAGGAAGCAAGCTCTTCTGCATTCGGCAGCTTGGAGAAGAGAAGCAGATAGGTGATCTCCTCAAAGCCGAACCGGTTATCAGAGGTAAAGCCGCTTACCAGATCCTTTACATTATAGCCACGGTAGAAAAGCTGTCCATGCGCAGGAACCTCTTCGCCGTTTATGATTTCCTTGGCACGGACATCGGAAATATTGGTCAGTCCGGCAAGGACACCCTTTCCATTCAGGTCACGGAGACCACGTTTGACGTTATATCTGGTAAAAAGTTCTGTATCTATCACGTCAGCGTTCTGTGCAAGCGAAGATAGACGTACGATATCGGGTGTAACCTCAGAGTATATATTATGATCCATGGATTGTCTCCTTTCTGCGATGGTCAGGACAGTTACAATTGTGAATGAATATTGACATGTATCAGAATATGTCAGAAAAAAGTCTATATAAATTATGATATCATGTGAAAAGAACGAAAACAAGTAAAAATTTTGAGTTTATAGTTTTTTTACATTTTTCAGGAGAAAGATTGCGGCGGCAGAAGGCAGAAGGGAAAAGAACGACAGGAAGGGGCAAGTGTATGTTGCCAAATACAGCAGTTACCGTTTATAATGGTAAAGGTAAGAAAACAAAAGAAAAAGTGGGGAAGACAGGTGGAAATCAAAAAAAACAACTATCGTTTCAATAAAATCGTGATGGGGATCGCAGCCGCAATACTGACAGGTCTTGTATTCTTTGCAAAGCCCATGGAGGTATCAGCAGAAGGCAGGCCGGTGTCCATTACTTCCTGTGTGATCAGCGGGGATCAGGTGGTCTGCCAGCTTTCGGCAGGCAGTGTTCCTTACGGAGATGATGGCAATTATTATATTTATGCGGATGAAGTATGGCAGGATGGTCCAAGAGGACAGGCAGTAGCCAGGACTTCAGCGGGGAGATCGGTTTCTGTGAGTTTTCCACTGAATTATAATACAGACAGCTCCAATCTGAGCCGTAAATTCCTGGTAGCCGTAAAGCGCGGCGGGCAGATGGTACAGGTCAGTGATGAGCACTACATCACCAATCCGGAAGCAATCGCAGCCTACAGTGCAGCAAGAAATGATCATGGGATCAAGGGAATCCTTCCGGATGTGACCAGGATCTCTGATGGACAGCTTCAGGATCTTGGTATCCAGCAGATTGTTTACAATATGGATCTCGGAGAACTCTGTTCTGCAGAAGGACAGCCGGATGCCATTGCCTTTTCCTATAATGGAAAGACCTTTTATTTTAACGGGGAAGTCCTTTCCCGCTATGACTCCACGATCCGGAGCATCAACCGGTTTGGAATCCAGGTGACGCTGGTGCTTCTGAATGGAGGGGAGGGAGATTTTGGCAAGGATCTGATCCATCCGCTGGCAGCTGGCGGTGACTGCCCTGGCTATGCCCTGAATGTAGCAGATGAAGCAGGAACCGGACATCTGAAGGCAATCGGTGCTTTCCTTGGCCAGCATTATTCCGGACATATGGGAGCAGGGCAGGTAGATAACTGGATCATCGGGAATGAGGTCAATGCCAGAACCTCCTGGTGGTATACCAATTCTACGAATATGGATCTGAATGTGAATATTTATGTGAAGGCGTTCCGCATTCTGTATAATGAACTGAAGGCACAGAATGCCAATGTCAGGATTTATAATTCCATTGACCAGGAATGGGGCAGAAAGTCCAACCCTGGCAGCTTTCTGGCAAAGGGATATCTGGATCAGTTTAATTATTATATGAACAGGGAAGGAAATATTGACTGGGGGCTTTCCTATCATCCTTATAATTCACCGCTGTACGACCCTTATGCATGGAACGGTCCGGCAGTATGGGTAAAGGAGAGCATTTCCACACCATATATTACCATGCAGAATATAGATATTCTGATCAATTATATGCATCAGAAGCAATTTTTAAGTCCTTCCGGAGAAGTACGAAGTATTTCCCTTGCGGAGATCGGCTATACCTCTGCCTTTGGATCAGAAGCACAGGAGGCATCTATTGCCTACGGCTATCTGAAAGCAGCCTCCCTGCCGGATGTAGATGCATTTATGCTCTTCCGTCAGACAGATGAGGCTTCCGAGATGGAAAGTCATCTGGATCTTGGACTATATGATCTTTCCGGAAATAAAAAGCCGTCCTATGAGATCTATAAGAATCTCGGAACGGCAAATGAGGCGGCAGCCAAGGCAAGGGCATCTGAGATCATCGGCATGGATATTGATGAGATGATCAGTAAAAATATTATCTGGACCAGAGGCGGCAATGGCGTAGTCCAGTAAGGGTGCAGAATGCTTAAGGCTGCGAAATTGATAAAGATAGAAAGTTAGAGTTGTAATTTGAGACTGGATTGGATATAATAAAAACAACCTGAGATGTGCGACAACTCCTGCTATTTTTGAACCTACAGATACTTTAAACGGGATTCCTATATCATCTGGCGGCTGTCAAGCCCTCACTCACCAGCCCGGTGAGGATTGGAAGGGAAGGCAAAAGCGCAGATTGCGGTCACCCACCTAGCATTGCTAGGAGTCAAAAGGCAGGAACCGGCATTTTGGGGATACGAAAGAAGAGCAGCCAGACTGGCTGCTCTTCTTTTGGCTTTAAGAGCTGCAGCACAGGATATCAAAGGGTGAAAGAAAGTCCGGCAGGGCATTGCCGGATAAAAGAGTAAGGAAAAGTGTAATGAAAAAATGGGAAAAGCTGGCGGCAAAAGCAGGAATGATCCTGCTGCTGTTATTACTATTTTGTATTCTTATAAAGAAAGACAGACAGGAGCGGGGAATGCTGGTACCGGAGGGTGAAAAGATACAGATAAAGGATGCCATCAGCCTTGTCATGGCCTTTGGAAGAAAGGCATCTCTTTCAGAAGAGCAGAGAGAAAAACTGGAAAACTGGAGCCTTCAGGTGAGTGAAGCTCATGGAGAAGGTGAAAGCAGCCTTCTGACTTATGGAGATTACATAGAACTGACAGCCATATGGGATCAGGACAGGGAGACAGAAAATACAGAGAAGGATCCGGAAAAGGAGCTGGATCAGAAATACAGAAAAGAAGATCTGCTTCTGTTTCAGGATTTTACAGAGGGGTATCAGAAAAGGCTGGAAGCCTTTCAGATCCAGGATCAGATTGTAAGGGAAACACTGGAGCTTCTTGGAAAGGGATCAGATGCCAGTATCATAGACAGCAGAGGAAATACATACGGATATGAAAATGTGGAGGTACCTGTGTACTGCGTGGCTGAAGCCTATGTGGAAAGAAATGAAGGAGAGGATGACAGGATTCTTGTCCTGACAGAAAGAAAGAAGAATTCCTTTACCCTGAAAAATGCACTGATCACTGTGAATGACGCAGATGGATTTTATTTTCTGTGGTCCGGAGAGGAAATGTACTGCCCTTTGAAAAATAATGAGATTTTCCAGGAGAAGGTTGCAGATCTTACCTTTGCAGAGGGAAAAGCTCTTGACAGAAAAATAAAGAATGAAAAGGTGGGCGGTGTTCTCCTTGGAGTGGCAGAAGAAGGCATTGAACTGGAGGACAGGGGCTTTTTGCCATTTGCGGAGGATTACAGAGTATATCAGCTATATGGTTCCTGTAAAGAATCAGACAGGACGGAGTTTAAGATCGGATATGACTTTGCTGATTATGTTATGGATAAGGGGAAGGTCTGTGCAGTTCTTCTTGTAAAGGATCAGAATATGGAAAACATACGGGTGGCTGTCAGCAATCAGGCTTATGATGGGATTTATCATGAGGAAATAAAGCTGAAGGCGGACTGTGAGCTGAACCTTATCTATGGAAGCTACGGGGATAGACAAAGCAGAAGGATCCCGGCAGGAGAAGAAGTAACGATAGACAGTGACAGCATGCTTGTCCAGGGAGACCGGCTTATGATCGAACCTTCAGCAGCCTCTTCCAGGATTCAGGTGCTCTCCCTGAAAAGGGCTTATGGCATTCCGTCCTATAGAGGCAGGATGGAGATCGTAAAGAAGGAACAGGGCCTTTTGCTGATCAATGAGCTTTTGCTGGAAGAGTATCTTTATTCAGTAGTTCCAAGTGAGATGCCTTCCTCTTATCCGGCAGAGGCACTTGAGGCGCAGGCTGTCTGTGCAAGAACCTATGCCTACCGGTATCTTCTGCAATCCGGACTCCCGGAGGAGGGCGCCCATGTGGATGACAGCGTACGGTATCAGGTTTATAACAATATCGAGGAGAGCAGAAATGCCAGAAGAGCGGTGGGAGAGACTGCCGGAGAAATGCTTTTTTATGATGGAGTACCGATCCATGCATATTATTATTCTACCTCCTGTGGGAGCGGCAGTGATGAAAGAGCCTTTGGAAGCACAGAAGACCTGCCCTATCTGAATACCAGACGGATTTCACATGAAGAAGAGGAAGAAGACCTCAGGGAAGAAAGTGCGTTTCAGGATTTCCTGAAGGAGGAGCACCCCGGGGATTATGAAAAAGAGGAGGCCTGGTATCGCTGGCAGTATGAGGTACAGGAGATAGATGCTGCAAAGATGGCAGAGATCATGAAGGAAGCTTTTTCAGAAATCTATGATATTTCTGTTGAGAAGCGGCTTGAGAGCGGTCTTGCCACAGTGCTTTCCGTAAAAACAGATACAGGTGATTATGAGGTAAAGGGAGAGTATCAGATCCGGCAGGTATTATCTCAGGGCGGGGAAGTGATCCGGGCAGATGGATCTGCGGTAACCACCGGGAAGCTGCTTCCCAGTGCGTATCTGATCATTTCTGTTGAAAAAAAGAGGGGAAATGTGATAGGATATACTATATTTGGCGGCGGATATGGTCATGGTGTCGGGATGAGCCAGAATGGGGCTGCCGATATGGCACGTGCCGGAAGGAAGAGAGAGGAGATCCTTTCTTTTTTCTATGAAGGTGCAGACCTCGTAAAAATGTATTAAACAGGCTTGGAGCAGGATATCGTGATCAGAAGATTAATATTTATCGGCTATGATTTCAGTAAACATATGGGAAAAAAGAATATCAGCGCATTTGCTGCCAGTACAGCTTTCTTTCTGTTCCTGTCCCTGATCCCCATGCTGATGCTGCTTTGTGCCCTGATTCCCTATACCCCGCTGACAGAAGCCAATCTGATGACTGTGGTGACGGCAATAGCACCGGATAATATGGATGCATTGCTGACGGGGATGATCGCTGAGGTTTATGATAAGTCTGTCGGGATCATTTCTGTGACCGCCATAGTGACGTTGTGGTCAGCAGGAAAGGGAATGTTAGCCATGATGCGCGGGCTGAATGCCATTAATGATGTGGAGGAAACGAGAAATTATATTCTGCTTCGGTGTGTGGCATGTCTGTATACGATTCTGACGCTGATCCTGATGCTGGTTTCCCTGATCGTCATGGTCTTTGGAAATACACTGGTATCCATTATCGAGGGGCAGATTCCGCAGACTTCTTATTTTTTTGATCTGCTGATGAATTTCAGACTGCTGTTTACCTGGTGTATCCTTACTTTGTTTATCGCACTGATGTATACCTATGTACCGGGCGGTAAATATGGTTTCAAGATGCAGCTCCCGGGAGCTGCAGTAGCGGCTGTTGGCTGGAGCGTGATCACATTTGTTTTTTCCATTTATGTGGATGAGTTTAATGGCTTTAGTGCCTATGGGAGCCTGACGACGATCATTGTACTTATGCTGTGGCTGTATGCCTGTATGTATCTTGTCATGACGGGAGCTTTCCTGAACCGGTATTTCAAGCCGGCATTCCAGTTTTTTGTTGGGAAGAGGAGAAAGGAAAAAGCTGTATAAGGCTTGACAAGCAGAAGCATGGCGGCTACAATAATAGCAGATTTATGAGATAGGGCGTTGAAGGTGTATCAGTAGTCAGTTATCTTCATTCAGAGAGAGGAGGCCACCGGCTGTAAGCTTCCTTATGTTCAGGTAAGCTGATGAATTTCCCACCGGAGCTTTCGGGTTGAACAGATTTATCAAGTAGATCCGGACGTTGTCACACGTTACGTGAATAGAGAGCCCATTATTTATGATGGGAACCTGGGTGGTACCGCGGATTTGATTCGTCCCTTGTATTCATTGGAATACAGGGGATTTTTTATTGCAGACCACATTCAGTAAAATAACAAAGAGAGGTAAAACGTATGCAGGATCAGGTATTATCAGACAAGCTGTCTTCCCTGAAGGAAAAGATCGAGGGCGAGCTTAAGGAGATGAAAAACTCCAAGGAATTATATGAATTTAAAAATCTTTATCTGGAAGGCAAGAAGAGTAAGATCAGTGAACTGATGAAGGAAATGGGGAAGCTTGCACCGGAGGAGAGGGCAGGCTATGGCAAGTCTGTCAACGAGCTGAAGACATGGGCCTTTGACCGTTTCGCCGATATGGAAGAAAAGATGAAAAAGCTGGAGCTTCAGCACAGATATGAGAGAGAGCGGATCGACCTCACCGTTCCGGCTCAGCCGGCAAAGATCGGCAATCTTCATCCTGTAACACTGGTGCGCAACCAACTGATCGATATTTTTGCTGGAATGGGCTTTGAGGTATTTGAGGGAAGTGAGATTGAAACGGATTATTATAATTTTACTGCACTGAATACACCACAGGATCATCCGGCAAGGGATATGCAGGATACCTTTTATCTTTCCCCAGAATTCCTGCTCCGTACCCAGACATCCGCAGGACAGATCCATGTCATGGAAAAGAAGCAGCCGCCGATCAAGATTTTGTCTCCTGGCAAGGTATTCCGCTCAGATGATGATGCAACCCATTCTCCCATGTTCTCCCAGATGGAAGGACTTGTAGTGGATAAGGGGATTACCCTTGGTGACTTAAAGGGGATGCTGGATGTGTTTGTACAGAAAATTTTCGGAGAAGGTGTTACAACAAGACTCCGTCCTTCCTATTTCCCGTTCACAGAGCCTTCTGTAGAAGTGGATGTAAGCTGCTTTGAATGCGGAGGTAAGGGATGCAGCCTTTGTAAGGGAACCGGCTGGATCGAGGTACTTGGTGCCGGCGTGGTCAATAAACGTGTTCTTGAGAACTGCGGCATTGATTCCGAAGAGTACAGCGGATTTGCTTTTGGTATCGGTCTTGAGCGTATTGCCATGCTGAAATACGGAATTAACAATATCAAGCTGTTATTCAATTCCGATTTGCGTGTGTTAGAGCAGATCAACGAGAAATAAGCGGGAGGAAAAAAGGATCATGATATTACCATTAAGCTGGTTGAAAGAATATGTAGATGTAGATGTAACACCGGATGAGCTGGAAAAGAAGCTGTTTGATGCCGGTTTTGAGGTAGAAGAGAAATATGAGGCAGGTAAGGATATCAGCAATATCGTTGTCGGACTGGTAGAATCCTGTGAGCCGATTCCGGATACCCACCTTCACGTATGCCAGGTAAATGCCGGTACCCATGGAACCATGCAGGTATGCTGCGGTGCAGACAATGTATGTACAGGAGGAAAATTCCCTCTTGCATTACCGGGAGCCTCTGTTTATGCAACAGCAAAAGATCACAAGACAGTAGAAGGTGTTATGACGATCAAGAATGGCAAGCTGCGTGGCTATGAATCCAACGGTATGCTGTGTTCGGGTGTGGAACTCGGACTGACAGAGGATCTGTATCCGGGAGCAGAGTATAACGGACTGCTTGTGCTGCCTGAGGATGCACAGCCTGGAGATGATGTAAAGAAGCTGACAGGACTTGATGATGTGATCTTCGATATCGCCCTGACAGCAAACAGACCGGACTGCCAGAGTATTCTCGGCATGGCAAGAGAGGTTGCTGCCATGCTTGGTAAGCCGCTTAAGATGCCTGCCTGCGATTATACTGAGACAGAGGTTGAGAAGGATGGCTTCCAGGTGACTGTGGAGGCACCGGAGCTCTGTCCTCGTTACAGTGCACACTATGTTTATGATGTAAAGATAGGGGAATCCCCGCTCTGGATGAAGAGAAGACTTGCCCTTGTCGGCATGTCCTCTATTTCCAATATCGTAGATATTACCAATTATGTATTAAAAGAGATCGGACAGCCTATGCATGCGTTTGACTGCTCTTATCTGGAGGGCAATGCGATCTGTGTCAGAAGAGCAAAAGAGGCAGAGAAGATCATTACCCTGGATGAGCAGGAATATGAGATGACACCGGACAATCTGGTGATCTGTGACGGCGTGAAGCCGGTAGCCCTTGCAGGCGTTATGGGAGGACTGAATTCTGAGATCCGTGATACTACAGAAAGCGTTATGTTCGAGTCTGCCAAGTTCGCAAGAGACAGTGTCAGAAAGACGGCAAGAAGCCTTGGCAAGAGTACGGATGCCAGTGCCCGTTACGAAAAGGGTGTGGATGAGTATTCCACTGTCCTTGGCATGAAGCGTGCCCTGCATCTGATCGAAGAGCTTGGCTGCGGTAAAGTATCCTCTACCCATGTGGATATCAACACCGGTAATTCCATAGAGCCGACAGAGATGAAGGTAAGTATTTCCAAGGTCAACGGTGTTCTTGGTATTGAAGTACCGGAGGCAGAGATCGTCCGTATTATGAAGAATCTGGATTTTGATCCAAGCGTACAGGATGATGAGCTGACCATTCATGTACCGGCATACAGAGAAGACATGCTGCCAAATGGCGAGGGGGATGTGGAACGTTATCCAGACGTGGCAGAGGAAGTGATCCGTATGTATGGCTATGACCATATCGTTCCGACCTTCCTTTCTACCGCACAGGTTACCATGGGAGGCCTTAACAGAAAGCAGAAGGGAGAGCTGGCATTAAAGAAGACGCTCTGTGCCATGGGCATTAACGAATGTATGCACTATTCGTTCTTCTCCCCGGCGGATCTGGATCTGCTTCGCCTTGGACCGGATGCTGAGGAAAGAAATGCGATCAGGCTTCTGAATCCGATCAACCAGGATCTTTCCCTGATGAGGACCACACTGGTACCTTCCATGGTCAATGCTATTGCCAGAAATGAGAAGAACGGTATCCTTGCAGGAAGGATGTTTGAAGTAGCCAAGAGGTTTATTCCAAAGAGCCTGCCGCTGACAGAATATCCGGAAGAAAAGGATACTCTCTGTATTGGTATCTTTGGCGCAGAGGAAAGCTTCTACACCATGAAGAGTATTGCTGCAACGATGGCAGAAAGCCTGGATATCACATTCACCTATGAACAGGCACAGAAAACCTTCCTCCATCCTTATCAGACGGTGAAAATTTTCTGCGAAGGGGAAGAACTTGGATATTTTGGAAAGCTTGCTTATGATATTCAGAACGAACTGAATATGAGGACAGGCGCCTTTGTCCTGGAAATGGATCTTGAGAGACTTTCCAAATGGTATGACAAAAAGAGAGTATTTAAGGCATTATCCAGATTTCCTGAAGAAAAACGTGATCTGGCATTTGTCATGAATAAGGATATTACCTTCGGACAGGTGGAAGAATGTATTAAAAGGGCAAATAAGTATATTAAGGAGATCAGACTCTTTGACGTATATGAAGGCGGGCAGATCCCGGAGGGAAAAAAGAGTATGGCCTACACCATTACCTTTGCCCCGAAGGATGAGGCTTTGGATGCAGAAACGGTTCAGAAATTTGTAGATAAGATCTGCAGAACGTTAAAAAATGATTTGGATATTGACCTGAGAGCATAAAGAAGGAGTATAAAAAATGGAACAGAAAAATATATGGGAAACTTATAGTGAAAAACAGCTGAAGGAATTGGAAAAGCTGAATAAAGAGTACCGCGAATTTCTTTCTGACTGTAAGACAGAGAGAGAATGTGTAGATTATATTGTAAACGCAGCAGAAGCAGCAGGATATAAGGAACTGCAGGAAATCATCAAAGAGGGCGGCAGCCTGAAAAAGGGTGATAAGGTTTATTCTGTATGGATGAACAAATCCGTTGCCCTGTTTCATATCGGTGAGGAAAAAATGGAAAAGGGCATGAATATCCTTGGTGCCCATATCGATTCTCCGAGACTCGATATCAAGCAGAATCCCCTTTATGAGGATGGAGGCTTTGCTTATCTTGATACCCATTATTACGGTGGTGTCAAGAAATACCAGTGGGTGACAATCCCGCTTGCCATTCATGGTGTGGTAGTAAAAAAGGATGGTACGACCATTGAATTGAATATTGGCGAGAATGAGGATGATCCGGTGTTCTTTATCTCTGATCTTCTGATCCATCTGGCACAGGAGCAGCTTGAGAAAAAGGCTGCCAAGGTGATCGAGGGCGAGGCGCTTGATATCATCATCGGAAACAGGCCGCTTACCTTCAAAAAGGATGAGAAGAAGGAAGAGGGTGCCGGTAAGGATGCGGTAAAGAAGGGAATTCTTTCTATTCTGAAGGATACCTACGATATGGATGAGGAAGACTTCATTTCTGCAGAGCTTGAGGTGGTTCCAGCCGGAAAGGCAAGAGAAGCGGGCTTTGACCGCAGCATGATCTTAAGCTATGGACAGGATGACAGAGTATGTGCCTTTACCTCCCTGAAGGCCATGCTGGAGATGAAGAGTGTGAAGCGGACATCCTGCTGCCTGCTAGTAGATAAGGAAGAGATCGGCAGTGTGGGAGCTACCGGTATGCAGTCGCATTTCTTCGAAAATATGGTGGCAGAGGTGATGAACCTGCTAGGTGAATATTCCGAACTGAATGTACGCAGGTGCCTTTCTGCATCCTGTATGCTTTCCTCTGATGTCAGCAGCGCTTATGATCCGTCTTACGCATCAAGCTTTGATAAGAAGAATGTAGCTTATCTTGGCGGTGGTATGGTGTTTAATAAATTTACAGGCGCCAGGGGAAAATCAGGATCCAATGATGCTAATGCAGAATATCTGGCATATCTGCGCAGTATTTTTGCAGAAGAAAAGGTTCACTTCCAGACAGCAGAGCTTGGAAGAGTTGATCTTGGCGGTGGCGGAACGATTGCTTATATTCTGTCACTGTATGGCATGAATGTGATCGATAGTGGTGTAGCCGTTTTGAATATGCATGCGCCTTATGAAGCGACCAGCAAGGCTGATGTATACGAGACAAGAAGAGGCTACGAGGCTTTCTTAAAAGGAGCAGGAATCTGATGACAGAGGGATTAAAGACTTCTGATTTTAATTTCGAGCTTCCAAAGGAGCTGATCGCACAGGATCCGCTGGAAGACCGGAGCGCATCGAAACTTCTGATGGTGGATAAAAGGACTGGGGAATGGAAGCACGAGATCTTTCATAATATTGCAGATTATCTCCATCCAGGTGATTGTCTTGTCCTGAATAATACCAAAGTACTTCCGGCAAGACTGCTTGGTATAAAGGAAGATACCGGGGCAGCGGTAGAGGTGCTTCTTCTGAAACGACGTGAAAATGACATCTGGGAAACTCTGGTAAAGCCGGGTAAAAAAATGAAGCCGGGGGCAAGACTTGTCTTTGGGGACGGTCTTCTGAAGGCAGAGATTCTTGAGATCGTAGAAGAGGGAAACCGTCTGGTGCAGTTCCACTATGACGGGATCTTTGAAGAGGTGCTGGATCAGCTTGGAGAGATGCCGCTGCCTCCTTATATCACACACAAGCTGCAGGATAAGAACCGCTATCAGACGGTTTATGCGAAGTATGATGGTTCTGCTGCGGCACCGACAGCAGGTCTTCATTTTACAAAGGAGCTGCTGAAACAGATAGAAGAGAAGGGTGTAAGACTTGCCTATGTAACCCTGCATGTAGGTCTTGGGACATTCCGCCCGGTAAAGGCTGACAATATTCTGGAGCATCATATGCATTCTGAATACTATCAGATCACGCAGGAGGCGGCAGAGCTGATCAATCAGACAAAGGCAGAGGGAAAACGTGTGATCTGTGTAGGAACTACAAGCTGCCGTACAATAGAGAGTGCAGCAGATGAAAACGGTCATCTGGAAGAGTGCTGCGGCAATACGGAAATCTTTATTTATCCGGGATATCGGTTTAAGGTGCTTGACTGTCTGATCACCAATTTCCATCTGCCGGAATCGACCCTTGTCATGCTGGTATCAGCACTGGCAGGAAGAGAACATGTGCTTGCAGCATATGAGGAAGCAATCCGTCAAAAATATCGGTTTTTTTCCTTTGGAGATGCCTGCTTTTTTACAGACAGCTTTACAAAAGGTGAAGATTAGTTTATGATAGGCAGTAAGTGATAGTTGTGGGAGGATCCTTATGGAAGAAAGAAGAAAATGTAACCGGATGAAGCTGATTTCCCAGATCGTTATCAAAAGGATCGACGAAGAGAAGCCGGATGAATTAGCAGAAATCAATATTCTGGATGTATCAAGAACAGGGATCGGATTTGCCTGCAGCAAAGCACTGGAGATTGGTGCTATATATGAGGCATACTTAAGAATATGGACACAGGAAGTGCTCCATGCCTTTATCGAAATTGTAAGAATTGAAAAGAAAGAACAGGGATTCTCCTATGGTGGTATTTTTATTGGAATGCCTGCTGTAGATGGTGCAAGAATAGAGGTATACAATACAGTGGAAACCCTGGGTAAGAATAATTAACCATGACCGTTAATAAAAAATGGAAGATCGGAATGACAGCAGTACTTATCGTACTGCTGTTTCTGATATATGTGATGATTTTTAATTTTTCGGCGGAGGATGCGACTGCCTCTTCCGGTGTAAGCCAGAAGGTGACGAGGTGGCTTTTGCAGATCTATTACAAGCTGCAGGGAAATACAGGGGGTCTGACCGTGGTGATCCCGGCAGGAGAAGTAGACGAGGCAGAAGCAGTGATCCGGAAGCTGGCACATTTTACAGAATATATGTTGGTAGGCCTGCTTTCCCTGTGGATATGGCTGCTGTGGAAAGCTAAGAGGCTGCGCTGCGGTGCATTTGTGCTGGTACAGCTTATGATCTCTGCTTCACTGGATGAGTTTCACCAGTATTTCGTGCCAGGAAGATATGCCAGTATCAGAGATGTGCTGATCGATACGGCGGGCGGTCTGACCGGGATGCTGCTTGTTTTTCTGGTCAGCCTGTGTATCAGAAAAAGCACTAAAAGCTGATGCCGCTGTCTGTGGAATAGGAGAATAGGGGATCGGTACCAGATCCCTTTAACATATCAATGAGGATCTGGGCCGGAGTATTCTGTGGGTGCAGAGGATTCCGGATCAGACAGATCTGTCTTTTAGGTACAAAAAAGTCTGTTTTCAACTGGATAATTCCATAATTAATTAAATAGTGACGCGCAAATTTATAAGGGACAAGGCCTATGCCCAGATTGTGGACGGTGGCAGGAGCAATCAGGTCATTGGAATTGAGCTCGATATTGGGACTGAGCTCAAAGCCATGCTCCTCAAACAGAGAATCCCAGAATCTGCGGCTTGCGGTGCCATGTTCCATGGAAATGATCGGGAAGGAAAGAATATCTTCCATGGAAAGCAGCTTGTCTTCCAGATAGGAATAACGGCTGCCGGCGATCAGTATATCCTGAAAATCAGAGACAGATGTGATCTCAAAATCACTGAAGCTTTCAAGGGGTGTGATACTCAGGGCGAAATCGACTGTTTCGTCATTCAGAGAGGTGATCATAGCAGGGAAAGAGTGCGCGTGGATCTGCAGTCTTACATTGGGAAAGCGGTGCTGAAAGCGTTCCAGAAAGGGAAGCAGGAAATATCGCATAGTCAGCTCAGTGGCACTGATCGTGATTTTTCCATTCTGATTTGTGGTATACTCTCGGATGATTTCCTGAGCCTGTCCCATCTGCTGGCAGGGGTGGCTGATCTGCCGGAAAAGACGCTGGCCTTCTTCTGTCATGGATACACCCTTCTGTGAACGTACAAACAGCTGACAGCCAAGGGCAGCTTCCAGGTTCTGGATATACTTTGTTACGGTAGGCTGCGTCAGACAGAGATGACTGGCAGCAAGCGTGATGCTATGGCTTCTTGCCACTTCATAAAATACTTTATAGTAGTCAAAGCTGATCTCCATAAGATTCTGCATAATAGATCTCCTGTTTACCTTTGATAAAATATTTTTTTATTATAATACAGTTCATTCAAAATATCTATGGATATTACAAAAAAAGTGAATTATGGAATTATATTTTTCTGTATTATAATGGCACTGAACTAAAAAAGAAAGGAAGTGCGAAGATGGGTAATTTAGGTGAAGCACTCAGGGAAGAGCTGAACTGTGAAAGTGCTTTTACGATCGGTGGGATCGGTATTTCCGAATCTGTAGTTGTCACCTGGATCATAATGGCGGCAGTACTTGTCCTGTCATTGCTCCTGACCAGAAAGCTTAAGGTGGAGCATCCAAGCAGAAGACAGCTTCTTCTGGAGCAGGCCGTCACCTCACTGGAGGGTATCACCGAAGGGATCCTTGGATCTGAGGGAAAGCAGTATGCGGCATACCTGGCATCTGTACTGATGTATCTCGGTATTGCAAACCTGATCGGCATTTTTGGCTTTAAACCGCCGACGAAGGATATGAACGTGACAGCAGCGCTTGCACTCATGAGTATTATCCTCATAGAGTATGCAGGCATTCACAGAAAGGGTGTAAAACGCTGGTTTAAGAGCTTTGCAGAACCGATCGCATTGATCGCACCGATCAATGTTCTTGAACTGGTCATCAAACCGCTGTCGCTCTGCATGCGGCTTTTTGGAAATGTTCTTGGTGCATTTGTCATTATGGAACTGATCGAATACATAGTACCGGTTGGTGTGCCGGTAGTATTCAGTATGTATTTTGATATTTTTGACGGACTGATACAGGCATATGTATTTGTATTCCTGACAGGTCTGTTCATGAAGGAAGCAATGGAATAAAGAAAGAGTAAAGTAAAGAAGAGGAGAAAAGATTATGAACACAACACTTATTGCAATTGGTGCAGGTATCGCAGTTTTGACCGGTATAGGTGCCGGCGTTGGTATTGGTATAGCAACCTCCAAGGCAACAGAGGCGGTTGCAAGACAGCCTGAAGCAGAGGGTAAGATCACAAAGCTTCTTCTGCTTGGCTCAGCGCTTGCAGAGGCAACAGCTATTTATGGCTTTGTTATCGGTCTTTTGATCATTATTCTGCTTAGCTGATCAGACAGGAAAGGAATGAAAAGCATATGTTAAGACTAGATATCAATCTGCTTTTTACCATAATCAACTTACTGATCTGGTATCTTCTGATTAAGAAATTCCTTTTTAAGCCGGTGAATAATATCATCGCCAAAAGAGAAGAGGCGATTGAAGGCCGTTACAAGGAAGCAGAGCAGGAGAAGCTTGAGGCGGGACAGCAGAAGGAAAAATATGAGACACTTCAAACCGGCATTCAGGATGAAAAAGCCCAGGTGATGAAAAAGGCACAGGAAGATGCGAGGGCAGCTTACCAGCAGATCGTGGAAGAAGCAAACAGGAAAGCCGGGCAGATCATTGAGGATTCTAAAAAAACTGCTGAGCTGGAGCATACGAAAATGGTCAGCCGTGCAGAAAAGGAAATCCGTTCCCTGCTATTCTCAGCCGCGTCAGAGGGAATGCAGAAGAAAGAAGATAACAGTGAGCTATATGACAAATTTTTGACAAAAGCAGGTGAGAGTGAGCATGCAGAATCTTAATATTTATCTGGAAAAAATGATAGGTGAGCAGATTGCAGACCGGGAGATAGATGAGGCACTTGACCTGCTGCAGAGCGTACCGGAGATCCAGAAGCAGCTGGATGATCCGACTGCCTCACCTGAAAATAAAGAAAAAATCATCCAGAAGATCTTCCCGCTGCAGATCAGAGGACTTTTAAAGCTTCTGGCTGCCCATTGTCAGGTTTCTGAGCTTGAAATGCTGAAGGAGGAGTATCATACTCTGTCAGCAGAAGAAAAGCAGCCGCTTGACTGTGTCCTTGAATATGTAACAGAGCCAAGTGACAGACAGCTTAAAGGCATTGTCAGCTTTTTGGAGGAAAAATACCCGGGAAGAGTCCTGAACCTGACCAGAAAGCAGAATGAAAATCTGGGAAGCGGATTTATCCTTCGGGCCGGAAGCCAGGAATACGACTGGAGTACAAAGGGCCGGGAAGCACTTCTGAAAAAAAAGATTGATTCCATGGAGCTGTCCGGAAAAGATTCTCTTTTGGTTCAGAAGGGAATTATCAGTATTCTTAGGGACAGCCTTGAAAATATTGATGTATCCGGAAATGAAGTAGGTATTGTCAACAGTGTTGGTGACGGGATCGTCTATGTGGATGGAATTGACCATGCCATGTATGGAGAGGTTGTGATCTTCGAAAATGGACAGAAGGCCATGGTGCAGGATATCAGGGAAGACGAGGTCGGCTGTATCCTGTTTGATGATGAGGAAGAAATAGAAGAAGGCACAAAGGCTGTGCGAAGCGGCCGTATGGCAGGAATTCCGGTAGGAGATGAATTTATCGGAAGAGTTGTGAATGCTCTCGGAGCCCCGATTGATGGCAAGGGAGAGATCAGTGCCTCGGATTACAGACCGATCGAGCAGCCTGCGCCCGGTATTGTTGACAGAAAGTCTGTGGATACACCGCTTGAGACCGGTATTCTTTCCATCGATTCCATGTTCCCGATCGGACGTGGACAGAGAGAACTGATCATCGGAGACAGACAGACAGGAAAAACCTCAATCGCAGTGGATACGATCCTGAACCAGAAGGGAAAAAATGTGATCTGTATTTATGTGGCGATCGGACAGAAGGCATCTACGGTTTCCAAGCTGGTACATACACTGGAAAAGCATGGGGCGATGGAATATACGATCGTGGTATCTTCTACAGCCAGTGATCCGGCACCGCTCCAGTATATTGCGCCCTATTCAGGAACTGCACTGGCTGAGTATTTCATGTACAGAGGGCAGGATGTCCTGATCGTTTATGATGATCTTTCCAAGCATGCTGTTGCTTATCGTGCACTTTCCCTGCTGCTTGAGAGATCCCCCGGACGTGAGGCTTATCCCGGTGACGTCTTTTATCTGCATTCAAGACTTCTGGAGAGATCCAGCAAGCTCAGCGATGCCATGGGAGGCGGTTCCATTACGGCGCTGCCGATCATTGAAACACAGGCAGGTGATGTATCAGCCTATATCCCGACCAACGTGATTTCCATTACAGACGGACAGATCTTTCTCGAAAGTGATCTGTTTTTCTCGGGAATGCGTCCAGCTGTCAATGTAGGTCTTTCTGTATCCCGTGTAGGTGGTGCAGCACAGACCAAGGCCATGAAAAAGGCGGCAGGAAGCATCCGTATTGATCTTGCCCAGTACCGTGAAATGGAAGTCTTTACCCAGTTCAGTTCAGATCTGGATGCTGTTACCATGCAGCAGCTGCAATATGGAAAAGGGCTGATGGAGCTGTTAAAGCAGCCGCTGGAGCATCCGATGTCACTGCATGAACAGGTGATCACCCTGTGCAGTGCAACGAATAAGCTGTTTTTGGACATTCCGGTTCCGAAGCTGAAGGAATTTCAGGGAAATATGCTCACCTATATGGATGAAAAGCATCCAGAGATCGGAAATGAGATTGAACAGATGAAAACGCTGAGCGATGATCTGATAAAGAGGATTGTTTCAGCTGTGAAGGAATATAAAAGTCAGGTGGTGAGCTGACATGGCAGGCTTAAGAGAAATTCAGAGCCGGATCAGAAGCATAGAGGATACCCGTAAGATCACGGGAGCCATGTACATGATCTCATCCACGAAATTGAAAAAAGCAAAAAGAGATCTGGAAAGGACAGAGCCATATTTCTATATGCTGCAGTCCACCATTGAACGTATCATGCGGCACCTGCCGGAAATGGAGCATCCCTACTTTGAAGACTCTACCAGAAAATGTACTAGGATCGGGCTGCTTGTGATCACCGGAGACAAGGGACTGGCCGGAGCCTATAACCACAATATACTGAAGCTGGCACAGCAGTTTTTGGATCAGTCAGAAAAGCAGATCAGTCTTTTTGTGGTGGGTGAGCTTGGAAGGCAGTATTTTGCCGGAAAGCATATTCCCATTGCAGAGAATTTTACCTATACGGTACAGGATCCTACCTTTGACAGAGCCAGATGGATCAGCGAGATCCTGAGAGAAAAGTATATGGCGGGAGAGATCGAAGAGCTGCATGTGATCTATACCCGTATGGAAAACAGCATGCTGTGTCAGGCAGAGGATAAACGGCTGCTGCCCCTGTCAGGAAAGCAGCTTCCTCAGCCGCCGACAGATGTCTATCAGGAAGAGTTTATGCTGGAACCTTCAGCAAAGGACGCAGTGGATATGATCGTACCCAATTATCTTGCCGGCTTTATTTATGGAGCACTGGTAGAAGCCTTCTGCAGCGAGCAGAATGACAGGATGATGGCAATGGAAGCTGCTACAGATAATGCAGATAAGCTGCTGCATGATCTGAACATCATGTATAACCGGGCAAGGCAGGCACAGATCACGCAGGAGATCACAGAGGTTTCAAGCGGTGCGCGGGCACAACGTAAGAAGAGAGAAGCGAAAAAGAAAAGGGCTGCGAGGCTGCAGCAAAGAATAAAAGAGGTGAATGTGTGATGGAAAAAGGAAAAATCATACAGATATCGGGACCTGTAGTTGACATACAGTTTGAAAAGGGACCGCTCCCCCATATTAAAGAGGCACTGACAGTAGAAAATCAGGGAAAAAAATGTGTCATGGAGGTGGCAAAGCAGCTTGGCAATAATGTGATACGGTGTATCATGCTGTCAGCCAGCGAAGGACTTTGCAGAGACATGGAGGTAACCCCAACAGGGGCCGGAATTACGGTTCCGGTGGGAGAAAAAACGCTGGGAAGACTGTTCAATGTCCTTGGAGAAGCCATAGACGGAGGAGATGCGGTTACGGACAGTGAAAAATGGTGTATCCACCGAAAACCGCCAACCTTCGAGGAACAGAGTCCTGTGGTTGAAATACTGGAGACCGGGATCAAGGTCATCGATCTGCTTGCTCCCTATGCAAAGGGCGGCAAGATCGGATTGTTTGGCGGTGCCGGTGTAGGAAAGACTGTCCTGATCCAGGAGCTGATCCGGAATATTGCAACAGAGCATGGCGGATATTCTATTTTTACCGGTGTTGGTGAACGTTCCAGGGAAGGAAATGATCTGTGGACAGAAATGAAGGCATCCGGAGTCCTGGAAAAGACAGCCCTGGTATTCGGACAGATGAATGAGCCCCCCGGAGCCCGTATGAGGGTAGCAGAAACAGGTCTGACCATGGCGGAGTATTTCCGTGACGAAATGAATCAGAATGTACTTTTGTTCATAGATAATATTTTTCGTTATGTACAGGCTGGAAGCGAGGTGTCTGCACTGCTTGGACGTATGCCGTCAGCAGTAGGCTATCAGCCCACACTGGCTACTGAAATGGGAGAGCTTCAGGAGAGGATCGCTTCTACAAGAAAGGGATCAGTTACCTCTGTGCAGGCAGTTTATGTGCCGGCAGATGATCTGACTGACCCGGCACCGGCAACCACCTTTGCCCATCTGGATGCAACTACCGTCCTGTCCAGAAAGATCGTGGAACAGGGAATTTATCCTGCGGTAGATCCGCTGGAATCCTCATCCCGTATATTGGAAGTAGATGTGGTAGGACAGGAGCATTACGAGACAGCAAGAAGGGTACAGGAGATGCTCCAGAAATATAAGGAGCTGCAGGATATCATTGCCATTCTTGGTATGGAGGAGCTGTCTGAGGAGGATAAGCTGACCGTAAGCCGTGCAAGAAAGATCCAGAGATTTCTTTCACAGCCTTTCCATGTGGCTGAGAACTTTACTGGTATTCCCGGAAAGTATGTACCGCTTAAGGATACGATCCGTGGTTTCCAGGCGATCATTAACGGAGAAGCAGATGCTTATCCGGAAGCAGCATTCTTTAATGTCGGAACGATCGAGGATGTGGCAGAAAAGGCGAAGGCAATGGAAGGTAGTGTATAGGCAGAGGCTGGCAGACGGTCTTGAAAGGAGCTTATGATGTCAGATTTTTATTTGAAAATGATCTCCAGTAATGGAGTCTTTTATGAAGGACTCTGTAATTCATTGATCATTCCGGCACCAGATGGAGAAAGGGCTGTTATGGCACACCATGAAGAGCTTATGATCGCTGTGACAGAAGGGGAAGCCAGATTCCGGAAGAAAGAGGGAGAGGCTTTTACCAGTGTGGTAGTAGGACGTGGCTATTGCCAGGTAGCCAATAACAGAGTTGTGCTTTTGACAGACACGATAGAAAGACCGGAGGATATTGATGAAAACCGGGCAAGAGAAGCGCTGGAAAGAGCAAATGAACGGCTGCGCCAGAATCAGAGCATCCGGGAGTATCATATGACGCGGGCGGCCATGGCAAGAGCACTTGCAAGGATCAGGGAATCGGAAAAATTTACAGGACATTAAAGCTGGGAATCATAAAGAAAATGCAGGCTGTCTGGCCTGCATTTTGTTGTATTTATTTTTCGTGGATGGGGTAGCCGCTTTCAGAGAGGATAGCGGCTGCCTTTTCTATGCTTTCTTCAGCATAAAATTCAATATTCAGGGCACCCTCCTGCTGTTCTCTGTTGTGGAGGATACCAATATTCTTGATACTGATATTATGATCGGCCAAAATGGCAGCAACATTTGCGATGGAACCGGTTCTGTCGGCAATATCAATGCTGAGGGTATAAGAGGTTTTGATAGGACCGCTGGAAGCATTGATGAAGGAATCCCGGTATTCTCTGGCACTGCGGAAAAAATTATAGATCCGTTCACCGTCTGCAGCGGAAATCTCCGTGCGGATCGCAGAAAGGGCTTCCATATAATGGTCAAGCAGAGTAAGGATATTATCCCTGTTAGTCAGGCAGATCTGCTGCCACATATCAGAAGAAGAGGAAGCGATCCTTGTGATGTCCTTAAACCCCCCGGCAGCGATCATTTTCATCAGCCCGTCTGCAGCGTCTTTGTCCCGAACCAGATTTACCAGAGAGGGTACAATGATATGGGGCAGGTGACTGACCGCAGCAGTGACGTAATCATGCTGTGCCGGATCCAGGATCAGGGGAATGGCGCCTAACTGCTGCACCAGATTTTTATAATCCGTGACCTTATTCTCCGGAACGGAATCTGTGGGGGTGAGAATGTAGTAGGCATTCTCCAAAAGGACGGCTTTGGAATTAATAAAGCCCACCCGGTCACTTCCCGCCATGGGATGACCGCCGATAAACTGTCCTTCCAGACCGGCTTTTTTGATCTCCCTATGGATCTCACTCTTTACACTTCCTACATCGGTGAGCAGGGTCTTCGGTGAGAGAATTTCTTTTACAGCGGAGAGATTCTCGTCATTTTTCTGCACAGGAGCACAGAGGAAGAGATAATCGCACGTGGAGAAAGAAGCATCGATTTTCGTGGTGACTGTATTGGCTACGCCGCACTGGGAAGCTTCTCTTAAGGTGTCTGCGTTAATATCGTATGCAATGATCTGAGACTGGGGAAGATTCTGACGAATCGCCCGGGCGATGGAACCGCCGATCAGCCCCAGACCGATAAAACCAAAGGTAAGAGTACTCATATAGGTTTCCTCGATTCTGTTATTTACTGTAAACAACTAGTAAGACAAAGTCGGAAGATGTCTGTTTATTCTTCAAACTCTATATCAAATTAACGTACGAAAATCAAGAGAGGGCATACTCTTTTCTGATATTTTCAGAT
>OJJU01000013.1_pt1 | contig 93758 bp, 92 predicted proteins | sample 1596141 | NCBI WGS metagenome assembly OJJU01 (sample SAMEA4350150, study PRJEB24818) | metagenome | biome: human; feature: gut; material: faeces | place: Denmark | collected 2013-09
GCCTATCAGCCAGAGGAAAAAACGGTAAAGAAAAACCGCTGTTGCATGGTTTGTTAGCTTCCATGTAGCAGCGGTTTGTGCTGTGGTTATTCAGTTGAATTTTCAAAATAACAAGTTAGAATTTATCTTACTTTTCCATAAATACACAAATCAAAAATATTGTTATTCTTAATAACAGCTTTTTCCATTTTTCCTTCAAGCAAAAAGCCATTTTTTTCTAACACTTTTCTTGATGCGATATTTGGTTCATATACAAGTCCTGTAATACGGATAATGTCTAATGTTTCAAAAGCAATTTCACAAATCTGTCTTACTGCTTCACTCATAATGCCTTTTGAATATACTTCCTGCAATAAATAATAACCAATTTCAGAATCCTTGCGATACACATCGTCCTTCTGTTCAACAGATATCGTTCCTACAATTTCACCATCAACAACAATCTCTCGAAAGACACCTTTTTTACCTTCGTTGTCTTTTACCATGGTTAACCACCACTCAGCAGATGCATTTGTATATGGATTAGGTAATCTATCAGATAAAAAACTTCTATCAATTGAATTACACATTTTTATTAATACTTCTTTATCTTCAACCGACCACTTTCTTAATTCTATATTCATATCTATGTTCTCCTATAAATTTCAGTTTACCTATTTCAAATCAAAGAGGGAGTTTTCATAGTCCTTTACATAGTACCGTACATTTTTACGCCCTTTTTGAATGATGGTGTGTCCTTCTGCTTCTAATTTTTCTTTTTGTGCTTCAATACCATTTGGGTATTTAGCATTTAGTTCTCCGTTTGCTTTCAATGTTCTCCAATAAGGCGTTTCATCTTCTGAACGCTGATAACTCGCCCATGCCACAATAGAAACAAAAATTCCTGCTGTAATCGGTTCTGTAAAATCTGCACTACTTAACTCCGCAAAGTATTCTCGTATTTTCCCGACGGTAATCACTTTACCATACGGAATTTTTTTCATTACTTTGTCATAGTCGATTGGCGGTGCAAAATACATTTTACTGCCACCATATTTTTCAATACTTTTCTGGTCTGTAATGATTTGAAATTTTGGCATATCCTTATTGTCGTGCAACATAGCATTAAAATCTTTCTTATCTTCGTTTGCCATTTCTGCCACCTCCTGCTTTAAGGATAATCTGTTTGTCATTTCTATGCAATGAGGCTGTTTGAAAAAACTTGACAACTTCATATTTGCTTAACTTTTAACATACCATTACGAATAAATCATCTCATGCAAAACAATTTCTTCTGCCCGGTTGTGAATGTTATTGCAACGCTGCACCCATTCCATTTGATGGGTACGCTTCAATTCCTCGGTTACGCCCTCGGCAGTTTTCATCTGTTCCATGATGATGTCTAACCGTTCCTGTGCCTGTTCGTTCAGGTCTGCAAGATATGTCCATAACTCCCCGGTCAATATCAATGTGTTCAATCTGGCTGGGTGAACTTCTCTTAAATATTCCTGATGTAGCCGTCCATACTTCCCAATGGGGTGGTGTTCCTCCGGCAGTTTCAAATCCGGGATGTAGTAATCTCCGACAAGGATATAATCAATTCCGTTTTCCGTTATTCTTGGTTTCAATTTGCTCATATTTTTAATCTCCTCATTCTGGTTTTGCAAGTCTGACTCTCCAGAAATATTGGTAAATCATTGGTAAAATTGAGAATGGAACACAAGAAATGCTATTTATAGAAGTATTTAAGACGATTTGAGACTTTTCATTCTGAACAGTAAATCCTGCCGTGGCATACCATAAGAATTTTAACTTTTCTTTCCATACCGTTTCATATCCTTGCATATCTTTATTTTTCCTAGGTTTTATCAGCTTTTCCCGACAGAACCTTTTCTTCCCTATCCTAGCATAACTTCGCATATCTTTCCATATCCTGGCAAGCAAAATGAGTAAAAATCTAGGTAAAACCTCTCTTTTTACTCATTTTTATTCACCACTTTATTTCAGGTATCTTTTATCCTTTTATCGTGCACACCTTTTCAACTCTTTTTCTATGTTTTCCAGACGTTTTATTTCTTTCTCCGCATCCTCTAACTTTAAATGGGTATAAACATTTAAAGTCACACTGATATCCGTATGTCCCATGAGATATTTCAGGGTTTCTACGGATATTCCCCTCTTTGCCATATTCGTACAGAATGTATGGCGGCAGACATGAGGTGTTATCTTTGGAAGTTGCACCCGATATATCTTGTTATATTTTTCAACAGAACGCTGAAACCGCTTCTCCCATTGATAAGGCATCATAGGCATTCCACGCTTATCCAAGAACAGAAAACCTGTATAGCCGTCAATACATATTTCAATCTTCGGTTTCTTCCGGTTTGCTAACACCCTTTTTATTACTTCATATACTTCTTCCGACATGGGTAATACCCTCGTTCCTGCGTCCGTTTTCGTTTTCTCGATGTATTTCCCCTTGTTTCCAACGTATTGCAACTGGTGGTCAACATTGATTGTTTTCTTTTGCATATCAATATCTTTCAAGGTAAGTCCACAGAATTCCCCGATACGAAGTCCTGTATGTAAGAGAAGATACATGCCGTCGTACACATATTCAAAAGATGAAGGGCATAAATACAGGCTCTTGATGAAAATTTTTTATTTTTCCTGCAAAAAATACCCTTTCATTAATACGAAACGCTGAGAGGCATTTTTACAGCCCCCTGAGGAAAACTTTTTTATTTTTTCTGTTAATTAAATATTTGAAAATAAAAAAACACTCACCTATCCAGGTGAATGCCTTATCAAAATTTTCTTATTTTGTTGTCTATGACGCTTACTCAGAAACGCTTGCGTATCTGCTAAAATGTAATTGCCTGCAATTATATTTTCACGTGGGTATGGGGACGTAATCCCAATCAAGGTCTGCTACTCGTAAGTAATACAAAATTGTCAAAATGACAATACTGTAATACACGGGTGGATCTTGCTCTGGTATTTTCTCCTCATCAAATCGGTTTGTGATATTTGGATGCTACTCTAGAAATATTATGATGTTCACTAATCATTATGAACTCTTGTCTTTTAAGCATATCTTTATTAAATTTATATGTCATTTCATGATAGAATTAATTTTGAAGAGGAGGTATTATTATGGACTATTTATCGGCAGCAAAAATGAGATATTATTCAAAAGATAACTCTGAAAACATCATAAAAAATTTAAACAAGAAACTTTCTGCTAATATTTCAGCATAGTAATGTCATAGAAAAAGTATCATTTCAGTAGTAAAATACTGGCTAAAAGCAGACAGTATTTGGAGAGTACCGTTTAGACATCAGGAGGTAATATAATGGGTAAGAACACGACAAATGATATGACGCAGGGAAACTGCATGCGTTTACTGGTACAGTTTTTTCTGCCAATCCTGGCAGGAAATCTGTTTCAGCAGTTATACAGCTTTGCAGACTCTATGGTGGTGGGAAAAGGAATTGGCGATACGGCACTTGCAGCAGTCGGAAATACCGGTTCCGTACATTTTCTGATCATTGGTTTCGCAATTGGGCTGACAGGAGGATTGGGAATCTGTATTTCTCAGTCTTTTGGAAGTGGCAATTATGAAAAACTTCGTAAGGAGCTGGCAATGTCTGTCTGGATCTGTCTGGCTATTGGGATTGTGATCACAGTGGTAAGTCTGGCCTTCATGCGGCAATTATTTACATTTCTCCATACACCGGAAGATCTGATGACGGAAACACTGCAATATTTCGGAACAATTCTTGCGGGAAACACCATTACAATTTTTAATAATTTTGCCATGACACTTCTGCGTTCCGTCGGAAACAGCCGGGTGCCTCTGGTTGCAATGATAATTTCCGCCATTTCTAATGTTCTGATGGATCTGTTATTCGTTTTTCCGCTGCATATGGGTGTTTTTGGCGCAGCGTTAGCCACTGTTCTGGCACAGGTTCTGTCTGCGCTTTACTGCTGTTACTACATAGGAAGGGAAAAAAATCTGATCCCGAAAAAAACGGACTGGAAACCACAGAGTGTAATCATCAAAAGACTGACATTGAAAGGTCTGCCTGTTGCCGTTATGAATTCTGTCACTGCAGTGGGTGGAATGGTATTGCAGACATTTGTCAACAATATGGGAACAAGCTATGTGGCTGCCTATGCGGCATGCACCAAGATCCTCAGTCTTTTTGAACAGCCTGCAAATACAGTGGGCCTGGCACTTCTTACTTTTGTGGGACAGAATTATGGTGCCGGAAAAAAGGAGCGGATACGTACCGGTATCCGGGAAGGAGTTATCCTGACGATCCTGATAAATATTCCACTGGCTTTGATGTTGCTGTGTATTCCTGAGTTTCTGACTTCTTTCATGTTGAATGATGCGTCGATTATTTCTTACACAAGAGATTTTCTGGCGGTTACAGGCATCTGTCTGTTTCCTCTGGGATGGCTGTTTGTGTTCCGCAACGGGTGTCAGGGCATGGGACATACGTTTGTTCCGATGCTTTCAGGAGTCCTGGAAGTGTCTCTTCGAGTGGTCATGGTAAAGCTGCTGACTCCATATCTGGCTTTTCGTGGTGTTGCTCTGGCAGAAGTATCTGCCTGGATCGGCGCCTGGATCATGTTGATGATCACTTACTGGATCTATCAGGAAAGAACGGATTCTTTTCGGTAAGTCTGAGGAGAACATCCTACCTTGGTGCGAAACTGTCGATTGAAATTTGAAAGGTTATGAAATCCGGTATCGAAAGCAATGTCGGAGATACTGCGATCCGTATTGCGCAGAAGGTCGCATGCTGATCGGATACGTACCTGATTCAGATATTCAATGGCTCCGAGACCGAAATTCTGTTTGAAACAGCTCATAAAGTAACTGCTGCTCATATGAGCGATCTTTGCCAGCTGCTCTATGGTGACAGATTCAGAATGATGTTTCTGTATATAAGTGAGAACAGGCCGAAGTGTTTCGGTCATCCGGGATTCTGTCGAAACCGTGTGTTCGGTGCAGAGTCCCGGTGTCGATGCCAGCAGATAAAATAAGCGAAGCAGTTCGCTTTTCAGTAACAGATCAGACGTTGCAAGATTTTTGTGTGCACACTGCATAATAGTCCGGACCGAATCATGGAGTTCATGATACCCCGGGGTTCCTGAGATACAGGGACCAGAACTCTTCGTCTGGAAGAAAAGATCGGCAGCAGAATATCTGTATAACAACGGTCATCGTAACTTCCCACCAGCATATTCTGATGAAAAACAATGGTATCATAAAAAAAAGAGCTGTGCTCATCCGACATGATAGCATGAAGGACGTTGGGCTGGATCAGAAAGATGTCTCCCGGTTTGGCAGAGATGGTCTGATCCTCGTATTTGAAAAAAACATTTCCAGATTTTATGTAATTTAATTCCATTTCACTGTGCCAGTGCAGCGGTACACTCGTAAAATAATCCGGTATACCGCAGTCATAGTAACTGTATGGAACCTGAATGGATCCGTGCTGGCACTTTTCTTTTATCGCATAAAGATTCTGCAAAGGTAGAGGCTGCCAAAGTAACCGGACGCCGCGTCTCTATCTCCGGAATGCTGAAATTTTTAGGCGTGTCCCGCTCTTGATACAGATCCTTTCTTCATCGAAAGGTATCTCCTTCCCGTCAGCAAAAAGATGCTGTTAAAAAGGAAATCCAGAAAATATATGATTATTCAAAACAGAATTACGGTGCCCCTAAAATTGCTCAGGAACTACGTAAATCTGGTGAAACCATCAGTCAGCGCACCGTAGGTAAATACATGCGTGAAATGGGCATTCGTGCCCAGTGGACCAAACCGTGGACTACTACCACCAGAGATTCTGATTTTAGCATGGAACTCCACAACATTCTCAATGAACAGTTCAATCCAGAACGTCCTAACACTGTCTGGTGCACAGATATCACTTATATCTGGACGCAGGATGGTTTTGCATACCTTAACTGCGTTATGGACTTGTATGCCAGAAAAATCATTGCCTGGACTCTTGCAGACACTATGGCAGTATCTACAGTTATCGAAACAATCAACAAGGCAAAAGCCTGTCGTAATACTGATTTACCACTTATTATCCATTCAGATCGTGGTAGCCAGTATGTTTCAAATGCGTGGCGTAAAGCCACAGAAAAGATGCAATGATGTTCTAATCTCTTCATCAAACATTTTAATAATATGTTCAGATGGCACAACAGCATCAATCCCTATTTGCATATAATCTTTGGAATAATTTAAAGGTCTACCTGTTGTTGCTACACCAATCACATTCGTAAAACTAGCCGGATATGATATGAATCCTGAATTTGCGGTTGCTGCCACAATGATCATGCCATTATATACATACTTATTAATCAATTTTTTTAGCTTTTCACACTCATTAAAATTCGTAGTTCCGAAACTTAGATTAACAATCTTTATGTTATTCTGATAACACCATTCAAGGGTGGGTTCTATCTTTTCGATCCCGCCCTTTCCATTTTTATCTAAAATTCACACACTATTTAATATGCAATCAGAATTATATTTTTCAAAAATCAATGCACAAAATGTCCCATGCTGAAAATCTGTAGTCTGAATTTCCTCTTTATCTTCTATACACCTATTATTATCATTTATAACCATTTGTGATTGTATTTTTTCTTTGCACATTAAATTACTATTTATTCCATTATCAATGATTGCTACTCTATCTTCTCTCAAATATCTCATTCCAATCTGTACATTATTTGACATTTTTTACAAAACGCTTCTAATATCTTTCAGATAAAAATTATCCAATAAATATTTTATATTAAATTTTATAAAATACAATTAGACTTGCAGAAAATAGCTACTTATTGCAGAAAATGACCAAAAACCATATTCGCCCCACCCCACACATAACTAATAGATACCACACAAACTTTTCTCACTCTGCAAAATAAATACCACTCTCTATCAGATAATCCAAAATCAATGTACGATATATTTTTGGAAAAACATAAAAAACAAAGGAGATTCGAACTATGGATACTTTAGAAACAGTCATTAACAATTATTTGGAATACTGCAATTCGCAAAAATGTCTTGATAAGAAAACACTGAAAGCATACCGAATCGATCTGCGGCAGTTTTCTGAACAAATTTCCATCATCAATATTACAAAGATTACTTCCAAAACATTGGAACAATATATCGCCCGGCTGCATGAACAATATAAACCCAAAACCGTAAAACGCAAAATAGCATCGGTAAAAGCCTTATTCCATTACCTGGAATACAAGGATATCATTGACCATAATCCCTTCAGCAAAATACTGATACACTTCCGTGAACCCGTAATACTGCCTAAGACCATCCCTCTACATACGGTTGAAACATTTTTATCTACAATATACAAGCAACGGGAAAATGCCAAGACTTCTTACCAGAAAAGAAATGCTCTTAGAGATGCTGCTGTTGCGGAACTATTATTTGCAACCGGCATGAGAATATCAGAACTTTGTTCTTTAAAAATCAATGATGTGAATTTGTACGACGGAACAATTCTTATCTATGGAAAAGGAGACAAGGAACGACGTATCCAAATTGGCAATGAATCAGTGATTAATATTTTAACAGAATATAATGATGCCTTTGACACAGAACGGCAAGCCTGCAACAACTTTTTCATAAATCAATCTGGAAAAGCACTGTCCGATCAGTCCGTGCGCAGAATGATTAACAAATATACCTCTCTAGCCTCCATAGACCAGCACATAACACCTCATATGTTTCGCCACACGTTTGCAACAAGCCTTTTAGAAGCTGATGTTGATATTCGTTATATTCAGGAGATGCTAGGACATAGTTCCATTAATATTACAGAGATTTATACACATGTTACAGTATCTAAGCAAAGAGATATCCTTGCTACAAAGCACCCCCGGAAAGATTTTCACATATAAGTTTTATAGGCAATCCAATAACCTTATAGATTGCCCATTTTAATAAATACTAGATAATTTAATGTTATCCGTTACATTAGCTTTTCATATGAAAGGGAATGAGAAAAAGCCGCATCCAGCATTTAAGGGAGATTTCTGGCAGGGAATCACTTTTCCGGCAGCGTTTTAAAACGTGTACTAATATATACATGACAATCTGTGAGATGACATTCCCAACGATAAAGCCATAGGACATTTCGGCTGTCCCTGTTTTTCCGAGCATATAGTTTGTGACCACTTCTACCAGCATCCACAGGACATAAAGAATACCGGCACGGAACAGTGCCGTTTTATAGCTGACATGATAAGAAGCTTTATAAACAAAAAATATAAGCAGCATATTTATGATAAGAACAAGCAATGGAAGGCTGGCATTTGATGCCATCGCCCAGTACTGAAAGACAATATATATCCCCCACGCAGCCTAACCAAATTTGATAAATATGTAATACGTTATTCCAACTTAACCATAGGCACTACATACGTTCATGTATACATGAAATGCAAATTTTGCCTAACCGGTGTGTGCATTTCGCTTGAAACGGTGTGAGCACTTTGTTCCACCGGTGTACCCGCTCGGAACATCGGTGTGAGATTTATTGTGGTATAGTTTTCTCGTAGTAAAAACGAATGAGAAAGGAGCATACAATTATGCAAAACTGTACTACAATTCTTGTAATTATAGATATGCGTCAGCGTGGCATATCCTATGAGAAATATGGAACCTATTAACAGGTAACAACAAACGGATAACGCACCGCTGTGCGAGCCTCTTACACCGCTGACGCGGGAAAGGGGCTCCGTTTATCCGAAATGTGCATGAAAAAGCAATTTGCTTTATTTTCAAGAATTTTCCATAACTATCTTTGAGAAATCTGCTACTATCAATTCCATTTCGACATGTAGCAATAGCAAAAACAACAAAACAGAGAGCCGACTACTCTTGAAAGTAATCACCCCTCTGTTTCTTCTTGCTTTCTGTCTGTCAGCATCGGTGATAAGTTGTTATGAATACTTCTTTATCACTGCAAACCGTTTATCTGATATGCTTTTTTCAATTTATCAAAATCTATCATAATAGTATTTTTTGTTGTAAACGTCTCTGTGTCTCTCTCATCCATAATACTAATGCATGCTAGAGTAGATAGGTTAGAATGAGTTCAACACAATAGAAAGTCAAAAATCAGAAACTTAAGAGTAGATTAAGGATTCTACATTAGAATTACTAGATGTACGGACAAGCACGACATTTTCATTTGTGAATATTTCACATACTAAAATTAAAAAATGTATTTAAATATCAATCTTGAAATTATCATGCCAATGTCTGTAATCAATAACATTCTCTCCATAAATTTGGATTTAGTATAAGTCAATATGACGCTTATGGAAATTGAACATATCTATAAAGAAACGTATTCCATCACATCTTACCCCTAAAAGAGGTTTTGGTATCAAACAATTTGAATCTTTTGTAAAAGGTTCAGTTATTGCTTTACTATAGATATAGATTTCCTCCACATCATCCCGGCACAGATAACGTGTCAGAAAAGAAAAACCTGTCATCTCCCCATAAAGGAGATTGCAGAGTTCCGCCTGCTCCATTCCTTCTACACCCACGTTGCTCTGTTCCAGATATTTTCCGATGTAGGATTCAATCAGCTTCCGGTTCTCATCCGGATTGTCACGAAGCACAGAAGCGAATTTCTTAGATATATACTCCTGCACATCCTTCAATACTTCCGGGAAAGTACGGTATATCACACTTTTGTTTAACATCCCGGCAATTTCATGTATGCCCCATATTTTCATTCTTCAAAACCCTTGGCCTGGTTGCAATATACCAGATATGGGCATAGTTTGCTCCCGGTGTGTCCTTTTTGTTCGGATGCCGGAAACGCTGCTTATACACTAAGATTGACATTATTTTCTACCTTTCTCCGTGTTATTTTATTGTACTCTGTCACATTATCTGCTAAAATTGGGAATACAAACCTGCAAAGGAGAATTGCCTTGAAACATACAGCAACATTAGAAGATACGCGCCATTCCTTTGATGAAATGGCTTCCTCGTTACAAAATCATTTTCAGCAGATTAATCCGGAAGAACCGAAAAACGTCAAACTTGCCAATGAATACTATAAATGGACTTCATTAAAAACAAATCTGATTCTGACTGAAAAAGCTTTTCAAATACCCTCCTCCGCCCTGCCCAATGTCATCAAGCCATCTGCATTTAAGTGGCTGCACAGCGATAAACAGGCAGTAGTGTCAAAATACTATCAGTACGACAAAGCTACCGATAAATATGTGATTGCTGTCAAAAAAAGTATCGTGCCGGAACCGGATATTGAACTGATTATGCGCTCTCTTGTACTGATTCGGAAAGCTGTTGTCTGGGTAGATTTCGGTTATAACATCGGCACGGAATTTGGCGGCAGGCATCCGGCAATCATACTGAAAAATTTAAAGGATTCCCTTATCGTTATTCCTTTATCTTCACAAATGCCCAAAACTATGGACTACAATATAATGGTTGATAAGGTCTACGGTTTTCCTGAAATGCCGCGCTGGGCAAATGTAACAAGGATTACACAGGTCAGCCTTTCCAGAGTCCACTTCGAGAAGTTTGGTGATGTAAAACCCGGCGTATTAAAAGAAATCCGTGAAAAACTGGTTTCCTGCGGTATCATTTAGGCTTTTTCTGCATACTTTATTACTGCTACAAAATGTTTGACATCACTGCTGCTTTGTGCTAGTATGATGATGTAAACGCAGGAGCAATCCTGGTAATTTTGTAACCGTGAAGCCGTCATTTATGGCGGCTTCTTTTCGTACTATAATATATTTGATACCGTTTTCACTGCTTTTCTACCGTTCCCAATCTTCCTCTCCTTCCCTTTCCTCTGCATCTGCTTCTTCCATTTGGTCCGCCAGCCGCTCTCCCATTCTTTGCACTCCTTCGTATATCCTCTTTGTTTTCTCATAAGGTGTTGCATCCAAAACCAGCTTCGGTTCCCCACTTTCATTCTCCTGTAGCAGCACAGAAACCTCTCCACTGGATATGAAGATAGCGTTGCAGGCAATCTCCATCCACGGATAGGTAAGACGGGACAGTTCATGGGGCGTGGCGGTCGTCCTGCTGTTCCATGAGGATGTAGTCATACTGCTCCTTAATGGTGTCCACAAACTCTTTCAGCTTGTATTCTGCAAAATCAGTATCACACATCAGCTTATCAAAGTTATCCAGCTTGTTATTCGCCGGAATTAAATCTACTCCTGTCTCTGTCCTTATCATGTAGGACCCTTTATCCGGCAGTTCTTCGTTCATCACGATACACTTCAAAATGTCATAAATTGTCACGGAAAGCTGCTCTGGTGCGGTCACTCCGCAAAGTTTTGTTGTGTGCCTCTGCCCGTCAAAGTCAATCAATGCGACCTTACAGTCCTCCTTAGACAGCAGATATGACAGGGTTGTGGCGGTCGTGGTCTTACCTACTCCGCCCTTTCTGTTTACAATTCCTAAAACCTTGCCCATACGTTTGCTTCCTTTCTCTTGTTGAATTTGTGATTTTGTTTACATTTGATTTGGATAAAAATAGGGTTAAGCACTTGCCTCCTTCCGCGTAAGAACACTATAGGTTACAATTTGGGAAAATAGATTTTGCACTAAAACTGAGATTGATTAGAAATGATAAATTTGAAATACACTTGAAAAATAGATTTTTAACTCCTTATGGTATTTTAGTGTCAAGTTATCCGATTTCCCTTTTTCAGAATGAAAACTAGGTTGTTTTCATCCTGATTTGCCGTTTTCACAGCAACTTCTGTTTTGGACGAAATCAGCGGAACCCCTTGATTTTACTGGCTTCTCACTAACTTGACACTATAATACTATTATCCCCTACCCGGTCATTTGGATATTCCGCCTCCCCCCGCAGAGGCCTTGCTCCTTTTCTGAGATATGCCTTGACTTTTTCTCCATATAGGAAGGGATCATTTCCCTGCTCGATCCCCCATTCCATCAGAAGAGCAGCGCTCCCTGTCACAAAGGGTGTCGCAAAGGAAGTTCCTGTCACGATCCTGGTCTCCCCATTCAGTCCAAGCGTCTGTACATTGACCCCGGGTGCAGCCAGATCCGGCTTTATGCTGCCGCTTCCTCCTGCGAACAATCCCTTCTGATCTGAAAAGCAACAGCCTCTTCCCGAAAAATCCGCATAGGACTCATATGCCGCATCATAAGCGCCTACTGTGATCACCTTATAAGCAGTAGATGGAATCGTCAATGTCTTCTCTGGTGAGGAAGAAAAAAACCTGGTCGCAGCCCCTAGCACTACGCTGCACGGCAAATAAAGATCATAGGTTCCTGGATTTCCACCAAGCGCCCTGATCTCTATTGCCCAGACACCACTTTTTACATAAGTATCTTCTTCCGGAATCAGCTCAAGCCAAATTTCCTGATTCACTGAATAGGGCGAAGGTACTCCTATATAGGCAAGTACTCTGGTGCCATCCATCAGAAAGCTCTCCGCCCCTTCCTTCCTGTCATCCAGCTGCCTTTTTTCACCGGATGGTGACATCAGTACGATCTCATAGGGATTACTGTATTCCTTCCAAAGCTGCACGGAAAGGGAATCCTGATAGGTTCCTACGTTCCACTCTGTTCTCTGTGTTTCTCCCTCTGCGATCCATCCTTCTCTGTGTCCGCCTGCTGCCCCCTCATTTCCGCTTCCGACGCAGATGCTGCACCGGCCGATCTCTGCAACATTATCCAGGAAGCGCTCCAGAAGGGATGTACCATCATGTGCTCCATAGGTATTTCCAAAGCTTACATTAACAGCAACCGGCATCTGCAGTTCAATTGCCTTCCTGACCAGATAAGTCAGTGCCCGCATCAGCTCCGTTGTCCTTGGAAAAGATTCCGTACCGGAATTGCCGAGCTTAACGATCAACAGCTCACTCTCTGGTGCTACACCAGTAAGTGCCCCATCGTAAAGATTGCCTCCCGCTGCTGCGATCGCAGCTACGGCGGTGCCGTGACCGCTTCTGTCATAGCTCGGAACCACCTTCTCCGGCTCACGGCTTCGCAGTGCCTCGTTGATCTGCTCCCGGCTATACTCAACTCCTTTTACAAAACCAGCCGGTGGCTTCTCTTCCATGGATCCGGATTTTTTCGTCTGATCCCACAGATATCGTATTCTTGTTCCTTTCCGGTTCTGAAATTCCACACTGGTATAGTCAATACCGGAATCAACGATCCCGATCAGCACACCCCTGCCGGTCAGATAGGGCGGTCTTACTGTAACTCCTGTGATACAGGAAGCCCGCTTTCCTTGCATCGTTTCAAAATAAAGACGTTTCGGCTTTTCCATATATTCCACCTCTTCCAGCTCTGAAAAGGCTTCTATCATGGTTTCCGGCAGCGTTACAATAGCATACCCGGCGATCAGCTCTTCAATCCGGATCTTCTCACTGGCATATCGGCTTAAGCTTCCATGATACTTCACGATAAGTTCCCATTCCCTCGTTTCCTCATCATAGCCGACTGAAAGAAATGCTGACCGTTCCCGTTCCTTTTCTGAAATTGCAAGTGACAGACTGAATACATTTTCAAGCTTCTGGTTTTCCATATATTCCCTGTTCGTTTTTCTTATCTTATGCAGGAAGCTCTCAGAAGGAAGCTCGTTGACACAGACTCCTGATATAAACTCTTACGTTTTTCTGCTTTCTTTCACAGGAATTTTATATTAAAATGGAAATATCTTGTTTTATCTGTCAGGAGGCTTCCCATGCAGGAAAGAGTGACACAGATTCCGCCAGGCGGATATCACGCAAAAAATGAAAATGGTGAAATTGGTTACCCCGTGCAATTATTTTCTGTGGATATCCATGATCTTTTTATGCATATGGTGAGATGGCACTGGCACCCGGAAATTGAAATCATGATGATCCGTTCCGGTGTAGCTGATTTTTTTGCTGATGACGTATGCGTCCGTCTTCACATGGGACAGGGTGTCCTGATCAACAGAAATGTTATGCACTCCCTGCATCTTTGCGATGAAAATATGCATTGTCTTGTATATTCCCTGAAATTTCATGCTTCTTTTCTGTTTGGATACGGAAATACAACTATGTCAAATAAATACCTGGCACCTGTTTTTTCTTCCCCGTCTCTCCGTTTTGTACCTCTGCTGGATCAGGATGAATGGCACACCAGCCTGAAACACCTTGCAGACCAGATCATTGAGGAAAACATCACCTGTCAGTATGGTTACGAGCTTACCACAAAGTCCTGCCTCTGCCAGCTTTGGAAAATGCTCACTGACAAAACAGTTCCGGAAACCGGCCATGCTTCTTCTGTTTCGGCTACCACCTCTCTTGATGAAGTACGCGTAAAGGATATTATTCTTTTTATTGAAGAGCATTACAGGGAATCACTGACACTGGATGATCTGGCAGGTGCTATCCATATCAGCAAAAGCGAATGCTGCCGCTGCTTCAAGCGCACACTGCAGGTCACTCCGGTAGAATATCTGATCAAATACAGGATCTTCCAGGCCGCTATCCTTCTGCAGCAGGGGCTGCCCGGTATGCAGACGATCTCTGACCTGGCCTTCTATGTTGGTTTTAACAATGCCAGTTACTTTAACAAAGTATTTAAACAATACCTGAACTGTACGCCAAGTGAATACCGCCGCAAGGTCAAAAATAATTCGCTTCTTGACCTGCCAATGCTGGGCACTCTTCCATCTAACTCTTCCAGATAACAGTGCTGTCCATATGGGAAAGATCACTGCAGCCTGCTACGGACATGAGACAGCACAGTTCGTCCTGCATGGAATGCACTATCTCCTTCCTGTCTTCTCCCTGAAACAGTTTTCTGCAGACTGCATCTGCGCCAAGCGCTATCGCAGTAAATACATCCATCATATCTGCATGATCCATTTCCACCAGGACAGGTATTTCCCCGGCTGTCACCTTCAGGATCTCCGGCAACACTTCCATGGGCGAAATACTCTTTTTCTTCAGCCATACCGGTCTTGACAGAATGATCCCCGACACACCGGCAATTCCATAGCTTTCCCAAACAGCACTGTTTTCGTATCAGCCTGTCTGCCAGAAATGTATCTTGTTTCTATCTTCATAGGTATTTCCCCCATTTGAACTCTCATATAGATTCATTCTATCACAAAGCCATTTCTTCCTCCATCTGTTTATCCATTCTGTCATAAATCCTACTGATTTCCTGCAGCTTTTCCTTCATCTTCACAAGCTCCCTCTTTTTTCCGTCAAGGAAATTCATCTGCATCACGATCCGGTTATCCACTGCACTTCCAAGCCGGAACCAGAATGGGATCTGCTTCTGTATACGTTCAAGCCGCTCGAAGCAGTCAGACAGACCAGCAAGAAGCTCCTCCGAGACCATGAGTGCTCTGTCAAAGCCCCTTTTCTCTATCTGCACAAATTGTCTGCCCTCCATCTCTGCTTCCAGATTTCTCCCCTGAAAAAGCCTGAAAAACACACTTCTTCCCTCCTCTGTCAGAAGCAGGCTTTTTAGGATCACCGGTATTCCGGCTCCATAAAAATCTTCCACATCCTTCTTCGTCAGAATCTCCCCGTTCTGTCCCCGTTTCTTCTTCCCGGATAATTCCATAAGCTGCATTAGTACCGCTGCTGCCCCATCCCGTTTTTCCTCCGGCATCTTCATAACCTCTGCTGACAATGCTGCTGCACAGGCAAGCAGAAGCCCAGGCTCTGCCACATAGCTGTTCTTACTCCCTGAAAATATCATGCTGGTTTTCTCTCCCTGTTCCTTCCCTGGAGCGGCAAACATGTACTTGATATCATGGTACCCCGCAAAGTTCTCCACTGCTACCGGTGTTTTCACGTAATATGTCTGATCCTCCCTGACAATGGATCTTCCAAGGACATGAATATAGTCATTTTCCCCATAGATTCCTGTGATCTTACTTCGTCTTGCCTCATATTCATGATCACTGTAAGAGCGTTTCCATCTGGCAATCGCCTTTTCCGAAAAGCCCTGCCCATCTATATTGTAGCAGGCAGATACTACTCCGTCATAGCTCGTCGTCATGGTCACATACTGTGCCTTATTGCCTCCTTTGGAATGTCCGGTGATAATCACTCTGTCCCCTTCCTGATAACCCTCCTTTTCCACCACAGTCTCAAAATATGTCAGAGCCCGTTCCTGCTGCAGCGTTTTTTCCCTGGTCATACCAAGCCCGTTATCCGGCCATTCCCCATCACCGGTTCCCCGGTATACCACATATACCTCATCGTTTTCCTTCGAAGAAAAAGTACAGGCGCAGGTACCATCATCAAAGCCCATCAGATGGCTCTGGCTGCCAATCACCATTTCACCGACCCGGTCATCTCCGGCAGCCTCTGAAACCACACTGTATTCTCCATAATATCTGCCGCCTTCCTGATACTCCGGAAGCTTCTTTACCTCCTCAAGAATTTCCCGCAGTGTCATGCCATCCTCTGCCTCTTTATAATTCATATACATATAGGTGTTCAGTACCATACTGATTTCTTCTTCTGTCAACATCACACAATGATACCACTTTCCAGTCCGCTTCCCTGCTCCAGGCTGCCACTTTCTGCCTTCTGATATTCTCCGGCCATCTCCTGCAGATCCTGTACATGCTCCTGTACCATCCGGTAAAGTCTGTCCATATCCGGTGAAAGTGCATCAAACTTGCTTCCATAGGCGGCAGCAGCCTCTCCTTCCCATACTGCTGAAAGCCCCCGGATCAGAGAGAGCATTTCCTCTGAAAGACTGCGGATCTGTCCGCCGATATTATTAAATTCCCCTGATGTCTGAAGCAGATGCTCCGGTGTTACCTTTAAAATTCCTTCCATATCCATTTTCCTCTTTCTTTCTGTTAATAGCTTCTGCTTCCCGCAATTTCTGCATTCCTTGCCTCTGCCTGTTCATATCGTGCTGCGATCTCCAGCAAAGTCTGGACATACCTTGCAATCAGGGTATAAAAAGCCTCCATCTGCTGCTCATCCCTGATAAATGCCTGATGAAAAGCCTCCTTGGCCTGTCCCTCCCACATAGCTGAGAGTGCCTGCTCCTTTTCTGTAAGCTCCTGTTTTTTGCTCCTAAACTGTGCATTCATCTCCTGCAGACTGTCTGCCACACTTCTTAATCTTGCTGCTGTTACCCGTATTACTGCCATACCGTTTTCCTCCCATTTTCTACCAGTATTCTCTGAGCTTTCCAAGCAATACATTGCTCTTTTCAGCTTCATATACCTTTTCTGTCATTTCCTTCAGTTCCTGTGAAATTTTCCCGAAGACTATGGCGATCTGCTGTGTATCGTCAAGCAGTTCTCCCTCCTTCCTTCTGTATTTTTCTCCTCCTTCTCCCCGCCAGCTGCTCTGCAGACAGGTAAGGATCTCCTCTCCCTTCCCCTGTATCAGATTTTTTATTTCCTCTGCAATTTCCTGTAGCTCATCCGTTAATTCTCCCATTTCCTGAAAGTGAATGCTAAGTTCCTTCTGCCCCATTCCGATTCTCCTTCTCAGCAGCTTCATATTCTGCTGCTATTTTCTGAAGTCTTTCTGCATAGTCATGCAGACCTTCCATTTCTTCTCTGCAGCACTCTGTTTCCCTCCGGAAATGCTTCTGCAAAGCAGCTCCTCCCCTGCCTGCAAAAAAGCTCTCTAGCTCTGCCGCCTTCTGATCCAGCATGTCACAGCACCCTGCCGCAGTCCTCTGCATTCCTTCCAGCTTCTCTGACAATGCCTGAAGCTGTGCGCTGATTACATAAAGCTCCTTTTCCTCAGCCAAACCATCCTCCTGTTTCCTGCTTTACCTGTTCCTCACAAAGCCGCACCCTTTCTTCCGCCTGCGAAAACAGCTTTCCCACTTCCTGCAGCCGCTCCACCTGATAATATGCTTTCTCCCACCAGATATGCATTTCTCCCATAAATGCTGTGGCTGCATTCCCCTGCCATTTGATGCTTATCCCATCCAGCTCCTGCTGCAGGTGAAACAGAAGATCAAAAAGCATGGTGGACTGCTCATAAATTTCATTCTGAATCCTCTTTAATTTCCCTGCATCAAACAGAAAATCCGTACTCTCCACATTCTTCTCCTTTTCCCGCATCCTCTTTTCAGATCAGATATAATATATTTCCATTCCGTACACCCTGCTGCTCCAGTGTCTCATCCTCCCTAAGGATCCGCTCCTGCTCCCACACATAAAAACAATGCTTCTCCGTTTTTCCTGTCAGTTCTTCCTTTTCCCGTATCAGTTCTGCCACCAGCTCTGTCAGATCTGCTACAAGGCTTTCCTCATCCAATTCAAAATCGTAACGCCGGTTCAACACCGGCACCTGTACCTCTACCAGAATCATCCTTTTCCTCCCTGATTTCCTGTGGTAATCTCACGATCACAGTATGCCCGTCTTTCGTCAGATACCCGGTTCCCGCTCTCTCCTTTTGGTTCAGCCTGCTATATGACAGATCCGGAAAAGAAAGCAGTCTCTGGCTCCCGGCATTTCCGCCAAGGTGGATACCACAGGATGATGCCTTATGCTTCTCATACAGCCAGCCTGCACAAAGACTCATCTCCTGCCCCGTCTGAAATATACTCAGGATCTTCATTCCTTCAAGGCAGGCCTCTTCCAGTGATCTGCATATATTTTTCCCATCCCGCTCTGCCTCTGTCAGAAGTCTCTGAAAGCCTTCTGGATCAGCAATACAAAGATACTTTCTCCGCTGTCCTTCTCCTGCAAGCCAGTCCCCCAGTTCTGTCACAGTCGAAATACTGTACAATGTCCCTCCTTCTTCCTTTTCAAAAGAAAGCATGCCATCTGTCTTAGCCTGTCCCTCAAAAAGTGCCGCGTTTCCCCCGGTTTTCAGCATTCCATAAATCAGACCACAAAGCAACGTCCGTCTGCCGCTTCTGACAGTTCCCGATATTAGGAAGAAATTGCTTTTTCCAGTTGGAAGCGCCACTTTTTCTGCTGTTTTCTGATCGTATCCGATCCATACCATACCTTCCGTAAACACATCACGGTACATTCCTTCGAATGTTGCTTCTTCCGGGATATACGGAAGCTTCTCTCCTTCCCATTCTCCCTGCTCCTCATTGTTTTTTCTCTGACAGAGCTGCCGGATTTCTTCTATCCTGCCATAATCATCCACATTCTTTCTGCTGAGTGCAAACTGTACCTCAAGCACATCTTCCCCTCTCCGGCACAGTCCCCTTCCTTTACAGTTTTCTTTCGGGTAAACATCAATATGGTATTTCCGAAGTACCTCTGCATATTGAAGGACATCACTCATCTCCAGGCAGCATGTCGTCTTACACTGATCCTGCAGTCTTCCCTGTATTTCTCCCTTGCCAGCCCCCGCAGCTGTCAGAATCAGATAAATTCCACAGCTGTTTCCTTCCCTTGCCATCTTTTCGATCAGCTCCTGAAACCGGTCACCTGTCAGTTCCCTGAAGCTTCCATAGTCATCAATCAGCAGAAACAGCAATGGCAGAAACTGATCATGGCGCTCTCTGTACTGCCAGTAGTTCATCCCGGCCAGTTCCTTTTTTCTTGCCAGGAACAGCTTCTCCGTATGATAGAAAAAACTCTCCATATTTTCTGCATCCTTCAAAACAGCAAGACACCCTGGCATATTCTGAAAGCAGCTGAGAGAAAGGTTATCCATAGATACCAGAAGGAAACAGGTCTCTCCGGATGATTGTCCGGCAAGCTGGTATAATATCGTCTGTAAAAATGTACTTTTACCGGTAGCTGCCATGCCACACAAAAGCAGATTTCCATCTGTCTCCGGGCGATAGGTAAGTGGGAACTGACACTGATTCTGTGGATCATCCACAAGGCCAAGAACATATTCTGCCGGAAGTCTTTCCCCGGCTTTCCCTTTCCCCTTTCTCCATTCCTGTCCGCTCTCTTTCTTTTCCTCCCTTTGCAAGCTCTGCAATTCCAGAAGATCCACTTTATCCGGGAGCTCCGGCATCCACAGCTGACAGCTTCCCATAATCTTTTTTCTCTCTGTCACATTCCTGATATACCGGATCACCGCCTGAAGCTGTGTTTCAGCCGCTTTCCTCTGCCCTTCTCTTTTTCTGATCCGTTTTCCGGTCTCTGTGACCATCATTGCCTGTGCCTGCTTCCTTGCTGTCTCTTCATAGCTCTCTCCTCCATAACCGGTCTGAAACAGCTCAAAAACCTCCTGATTTCCTGCCTGGAGATAACATCTGCCACTTCCGGTCAGATATGCTGCCTCAGGTCTTTTCAGCATATCCATACTGTCCTGCCTGTCAGCGACCTTCAGGCAGAGGCGGAACCCGGTATTGCTGAAGATCCGGTCATCCACAGTCCCAGCCGGCTTTTGCGTAGACAACAGCAGATGCACGCCAAGGCTCCTTCCTACCTGGGAAACACTGATGATCTCCTGCATAAATTCCGGCACTTCCTTTTTCAGTTCTGCAAACTCATCCACAACGATCAGAAGATGCGGCAGTGCCTCCTTTACAATCCCATCCCGGTACAGCGCTGCATAATCAGATACATGGCTGACACCCACCTCTTTTAACAGTCTCTGTCTTCTTCTGTTCTCACTTTTCACTGACACCAGTGCCCTGTGGATCTGCCCACCGGAAAGATTGGAGATCAGGCCTGTGCAGTGCGGCAGTTCCTGCAGTTCTCTTCCCATGCCGCCACCCTTATAATCAATAATGAAAAAAGAGAGTTCATCCGGTCTGAAGGACACTGCCAGGGACAGCAGAAATGTCTGCAAAAGTTCACTTTTCCCTGAGCCTGTAGTTCCTGCAACAAGTCCATGGGGACCATGATATTTTTCATGAATATCCAGATAAATCCTTCTGCCCCTGCTCCCGGCACCTACCGGCACCTTCAGTCTCTCCAGTACCCGGTACTCCCGATAACGCCTGTCACAGCAAAGGTCCTCTGCTTTCTCCGCATCATACAGTTCCAGGAAGGAAATTCTGTCAGGGATCTCATCCTGTATTCTTCTGCCACTGGTGTTCTGTGACATCTTCCTCATATATCTGCTGATCGTGCCTTGATCATCCTGGTCAAATACAATATTTTCAATCCTTCTTTCCTTCTCCTTCATCCATCGGATTTCCCTGCTTCTGCAATCATTTCTGACAAAGCATCGGCAGGCGGCCGGCAATTCCTCACGCCCTCTGGCCAGGAACCAGACTGCTGTTTCCTCCTCTTCCTTACGGCACAGATTTTCGTAAATATCTTCGCTGCACACCAGTGACGGTTCAAGGATCAGCAGCAGGAAAAATTTCTGTTTTTCCTTTTCTGTCAGAAATCTTCCTATCTCCGGAAGGATTTCTCCTGCCTCCTGCTCATCACCTGCCAGAAACCGCCGTTTCCCGTTTTCCGTCCAGATATGTGGAAGCCATCGGATTCCCGCAGCAAACACCCTGTCCTGCCTTCTTTCTTTCTGATAAAAGCAGGCAATCCTTACCTCTTTTTCATCATGACAGGCAACAAGCTGCAAAAGAGCCTGCCACAGCGTGTCATATCCTCTCTCACCAGTAAACCCAACTACCCTCTCCTTCCGGAAATCAAAACCTGCCGGAACTGCTGCTATTTTTTGATAGGTCTCTGCCATTTTCTGTGCTCTGTGATAAAGCTCTGCCTGCTTCCGCCCCCTGTCATCATCCAGCTTCACCTGATATGGAGAATCCATGTCTGCAAGTCCAAGCCTCAGAAACGAGTACTGTTCTGCATAAATGCTCCCACCTGCAGACATACTTCCCTCTTCCAGATATTCCCTTCCAGCGGGCGCATTATGAAGCATGGCTCTCCGGTTCTGCTCCATCAGACCCTGCAGATATTCTTCTGTTTCCTGCAGATAAGAAAGATATTCCCTCCGCTTTCGTTTTCTTTCCCTGCTTTCATACCCCTTTCGGTACAGATACTCAAGAAGACCCCACAGTACCGTCATCATGGAAGAAATACCTGTCATCAGCAGTCCTGTCCTGAAAAAGCCTGTACCACTTCCACCTTCCGCCTGAAGGCGTCCGGCAAGCAGTGTCGTAAGCAGAATCGGGAGGATCATGGTCATGGAAGGACCAATTGTCAGAAATAACGGCTGCCTGCTTTGTGCCAGTTCTTTCTCGGGCAGTTCCAGCTTAAGCTCCCCACCTGTTACCGTCCACTCCTCCCGGCTCTTCATAACCAGTCCATCTGTTTCCCCAAAATCCCGGTTCCGGAATTGCTCTCTCCTGCCAGTCTCCAGTGCAGGTCTCTCTTCTTCAAACAGGGAAATCCGCAATGTGCCAAAATCAGAAAAACAGAAAAGAAATCCTTTCAGATACAGAATGGAAAGTCCAAGAAGCCGTATCGTTTCCCCACTTTGCAAAATTTCTCTCCCCTTCAGCAGCGTTCCTTCCCTGTAAACCCTGCCAGTACATCCAGACTGACTGCCTTCTGCTCCAGAACATACCTCTGCCTGCAATCCCTCCTCTGTCTCCTGCAGTGACAAATGAACCGGCGCTATTCCAGAAAAGCAGCGATATACCATTTCATTATTATAATTTCTGCCAATATGTACACGTTGTCCCCCTGACAGGAAAATCCGTTTTCCAAAGTCCAGGCTTCTTCTCCTCCCATACAGAACCACAAGTACTTCCTCGCCTGCTTCTGTCTGCAATATACACGGATTTTCTTCTCCTGCTATTTTCCCGTTCATCTCCAGGACTCCCTCTTCCTTCTGTCTCAGAAAGAGAAAAAAAGACTCTGTCAGGAGAAGCTCCTCTGCCGGTATCTGCAGCGTATAGTTTTCCCCCGCTGCAAAACAGATTTCCTTCTCTGTAAACGCTTTTCCTGCAGACAGAAAAAAAACCATTCTGCGCCCGGATATGCCTCTCTCCAAGGTATCCATGAAAGCTCACCCCTCTTATTCTCTTAAACCAAATGAATCTCGAGCCTGCAATCGGCTCAGTCTGACAGAAAGCTCCTGGTTCCCTGCTTTCCGTAAATTCTGTCTGTGTTTTGAAATGATTCCCGGTGTTCAATATCTCTCCGGGAATTCAGAATCTTTGAAACTGAATAAAGGATATCAGATGACCGCTGTAAGGTCAATATGATATCCTTTATTTTATAAATGTTTTAGTCCCTATTTAGTTTTTGGTATTTTATTTTTATAATTATACTGTGAAAATACCCATATTTATTAAATTTTTGTTATGACAGTGCTACATCCAGCACCATCATAATGAGAAATCCAACCATGACACCAACAGTTCCCAGATTGGAATGTTCTCCCTGATTGGCCTCCGGGATCAGTTCTTCCACGACCACGTAGATCATGGCACCCGCCGCAAATCCCAGAAACCATGGCATGTATGGTGTGATCACCTCTGCGATCATCGTGATCCCGACACCAAAGATCAGTTCCACAAGTCCTGACAGACTGCCATACAGAAAAGACTTTCCCCTGCTCATGCCTTCCTGACGGAGGGGCAGCGAAATTGCTGCCCCCTCCGGGAAGTTCTGGATGCCGATTCCCACAGCCAAGGCAAAAGCCGCTGCATACAGGGATGCATCCTCCGGATGCTGCGCTGCCAGGGCAAAAGCAAGACCTACCGCCATTCCTTCTGGTATGTTATGCAGGGTCACTGCCAGGATCAGCAGCGTTGTCCTTCTGAAGGAGGAGGGAACACCCTCCGCCTTACTTTCTCCCAGATGAAGATGCGGCATCAGCATATCAAGCAGCATCAGAAAAATGCCGCCAAGCGCAAAGCCCCCTGCTGCCGGAACAAAGGCAAGCCTTTCCATACCGGATGCCTGATCAATGGAAGGGATCAGCAATGACCAGACAGAAGCAGCGATCATAACTCCTGCCGCAAACCCCAGAAATGCTCTCTGCAGATTTTTTCCCATATCATTTTTTAATATGAATACAACACTGGCGCCAAAAGCGGTCATCAAAAAGGTAAAACCGGTTCCCATGAACGCCCATACAATTCCCTGATTCATGTTTTTCCTCTTTTCTTAATTATATATATGATGTTCAGAACAAAGATGTCACAAAACTGCCTGTATACAGGGCACAGTGTCTGACATCTGTCCTCCATTTCATCATATCATTTTATGACAGCCTGACACAACTGACGACAGCCTGCGCAGTTAGTCAAAATTTCTCATTTACAATCCAAAACCTTCTGAAATCATTTTATGTAATCCAAAAAGCCTGACACTATCAGTTAATTAGACAAAAACAGCCCGCCTGCATTTGCAGACGGGCCATTCTTTTCTCTTATCTGTCAGATGATTACTTCATCTGCTCTTCCTGCTTCTTGATCATTCTACGAACCATCTCGCCACCAATAGAACCGGCTTCCTTAGAGGTTAAGTCACCATTGTAACCTTCCTTTAAGCTCACACCAAGTTCAGAGGCAACCTCAGTCTTAAAACGATCCATAGCAGCTTTTGCTTCAGGAACTTCTACTTTATTAGAAGATTTGCTTGCCATATTCTTTACCTCCATAATTTTTCCGCCTTTCGGCTATCTATTCTTCAAGATAAGCTCTTACGCTGCTTATCCTGAAGTTTTCTTCATTCAAAGCCTTTCGTATCACTTATCTTGTTCATAGTATCTACGCTGCTGAAAAAAATATGTTGGTAAGTTTTGCCTTAAAAATCCCGGAGTCTTTCTTCCTCTTCATCCGGATTTTTTTCTATTTTTTTAACAATAAGATAATAACCGGCATTCTTATTGATCTCCACATAAACCCGGTCTCCTGCCTTATGCTTCAGCAGAGCCTTTCCTATGGGTGATTCCACGCTCACAAGTCCGTTCAGGGAATCACCCCGCATGGTCGTCACAAGCTTATAGGCTTCTTCACTGCCGTCATCTTCAAACTGTACCGTAACTCTGGTATTGACTCCGATCTCATCCTCTCCGGAATCATCCGGTATGATCTCGGCTGTTTTGATCATCCTTTCCAGAAAACGGATCCTGCTCTCATTTTTGTTTTTTTCTCTCTTTGCTGCATAATACTCAAAATTTTCACTCAGGTCACCCTGCGCTCTTGCTTCCTTGACAGCCTCCAGAAGTTTGGGTCTGACATTCAGCTTTCTGTCCTCTATCTCTGCCTCCATGGCCTGAATGTCCTTTTCTGTTAACTGATTATACATTTCCCCTCATCTCCGATTCGTTTCCATTTTACCAGGCTGCAGCTGACCAATGCTCATACCGCCGGCTTCAAGCTGTACAGTCACCAGCTTCTTGCATAGATACTGGATCAGATCCTTTCTGGTAATAATACCGATAAAACGCTTTCTGTCGTCAATCACCGGCACAAAATTCTGATTCATTGCCTTATTCAGCAGATCTTCCATGTTTACATCCACATCCACCGGTTCATTATCCCATTTTCTTTTGATGCTCATAATAGAAATATCTTCCGATTCCTTCACAGAAAGATTTTTCTGCTCCTTAATGCACCAGAGCAGATCTCCCTCTGTCAGTGTTCCCACATACTGTCCGTCTTCACTGATGATAGGTACTGCGGAATACCCATAATGCTCCATCTTTTCCAGTGCCTGACGCAGGGAATCTGTGTCGTGGATATATGCCACCTCATTTTTGGGTGTCAGAAAAAATAAAATATTCATATTGTATTATCCCCAATTATCTGTCTCTTCTGTTTTTACAGCTGGTATACAACCTTCTGTGCCATCTCATCAGCTGCCTGCTTTCCCTTGAGCTTCTCTATGATCGCAAGTCCGAAGGCAATGGCACAGCCCATTCCTCTTGCAGTAATGATGTTGCCGTCTGTGACAGCCTTGTCTGCTGTCCACTCAGCACCTGTCAGTTCGCCTTCCATTCCCGGATAAACAGTAGCCTTTCTACCCTGCAGATGTCCTCTGTGTCCAAGAATAGAGGGTGCTGCACAGATCGCACAGACCAGCTTTCCATCCTTCATAAAAGCATCTACCTGCTTCATCAGCTCCTCACAGTGCTCCAGATTCTTCGTTCCCGGCATACCGCCCGGAAGCACGATTCCATCGAATGCGCCGAAATCTGCTTCAGAAAGCACCTGATCCATTCCAACTGCAATTCCATGAGATCCTTTCACTGTCTTTTCTGCTGTAATGGATACCATATCCGCCTGGATATCTGCCCGTCTAAGCAGATCCACTACCGTAAGCGCCTCGATCTCTTCGTAACCCTCTGCAAAAAATACCCCTATACGGTTCATACTCTTCAACCTTCTTTTCTATGTAATCATTCTGTCAGACCAGCACTCCGGAAATTTATATTCCTTCCTTTCCGTGCACTGACTACTGTAATATTATAACATTGTTGCGTTTTGTTTCCAATAAATGAATTGTGAATGTTTTATGAAGGTTTTCTAAAGCAAAAACCTGCAGATCTCCTTAAGCCGGCAAAGGCTCCGGAAATCTGCAGGTTCCCAACGTCAGGGATCTGTCACGATCCATACAGCTCATCCTCTTCCATCAGTTTCTTTGTTTCATGGTATAATTTCACTTCAAAATCAAGCAATTCGCAGGCTTCTTCCAGTGATAGCCCCTGCTTCTCCATAAGTTTCTCAACCATCCGTGTGGTAGCAACCTCCTGCCCTGCTTCAAAATCTGCCTTTCTCAGCTTGTATTTTTCCCATTCATCAAAATCCAAAGCACCCATTTCCATTGCCTCCGCTCTGTGTTTTCTCAGGAATTCTGCAAGAATCCCCTGTTCTATGCACTCATTTACAGCCAGATCAACTGCATCCTCCAGATCCATACCTTTCTTTATATAACCCCTTACGCTTTCTATATAAAGCATATATTCATTCAGGCTCTGACAATTTTCCCTGAGGAAATCATTATTCCCTGAATTAATATTCAGTACCGTCACTGTCAGTTCAAGTTCAGGCTCCGCTTCACCTGTAAGATATGCCTCTGACAGCTTCATACGCCTTTGCTGTGGCTGATTCTTTTCTCCATTATAAAATACAAGGAAATGTGGTGCTGGAATCAGTGACAGCTTTCCGCCATACAATGTTCTGCTGTCAACCAGCTTCTGATATTCTCTTGCCACGTAAAAAAGATTCCGCAGCGGCATATTGGGATTCACTGTTGACTGGTGTTCATAAAGGTGCAACTCATCATGTATCAGAAAAGCAATATCGTTTTTCATATTCATATAGATAGCATTTTCCAGTGTTACAACCTGCAATTCATCCGGATTATTATAATCGGAATGATTTACTGCATTATATAATGAAAGCAATCGTTGCTTATCCCGGAAAAGCATACAGAATAACGTATCCTTATAGTTTCTGTTCATCTTCTGAAAGTGAACTTTTTTGATTCTGGGTGCATACCCCATTCGTTTTTTCTTCTGTTTTTTCATATTCTACCTCCTGTTCAGGAGATATTGAATATACTTTGTCCAAAAATCTCCTGCTTTTAAAATAAAATGGATTAAAAGCATAGATTTTCAGAATAAAAGACCTATCGTGATATGATATTGAAATGAAAACAAATATGCTTTTGTTATTCAGAATATATCATAGCCATTTCTACAATGCAACAGATTATCCGTCTTTATTTATTCGTTTTACAGTGCAGATATAGCAGGTTGCACAAATACAAAATATAGATATAATTTTATATTTCAGCAATATTTATTCTATATATTGTGCCTCGCATAAGATATCATCATCTTTTCCTGTCCAATTTTCTCCGTTTTTACCAAATCGGATTTCAGTGAATTGATTCTTCCTCCCGATTCCTGTATACTGACTGTAAGAAGCCACAGCATGAAAATCCTTTTCATCTTGGTTTACTTTCATGTCTGCGTGTCAAAAATTTCAGGAGTGTACTATTTTATGGAAATCGAACGCAAATTTACGATCAAAGAACTGCCGGTGGATCTTGACAGCCACACCTGTCTTCTCATTGAGCAGGCTTACCTGAATACCGATCCGGTCATCCGGATCCGCCGTCAGGATGATGACTATTATCTTACTTACAAAGGAAAAGGCCTCATGGCAAGAGAAGAATACAATCTTCCCCTGACCAGAGAGGCCTATGAGCATCTGCTTCCCAAAGCGGATGGCAATATCATTACCAAAAAGCGTTATCTGTTTCCCATTTCAGTTCCCTCCTTCCGGGAGGGCTATCAGCCGGAGAGTATGCCATCTCTTACCATAGAGCTGGATGTATTTGAAGCACCTTTTGCACCGCTTATTATCGCAGAGGTGGAGTTTCCTGATAAGGAAATGGCAGATGCTTTTCTGCCACCGGACTGGTTCCTTGCTGATGTCACCCTGGATAAGCGTTACCACAACTCCAATTTATCGCGGATGAAGGATCCGGCGTCCCTGCAGAATTCCTCTTCCCTGCAGGATCCATCTTTCCTGCAGGGCTGATCTGTGCCTCAGCTGCATGTGATCTCTTTCATTATATTAAGAAAAGTCCTGTCAACCTCGCAGTTTTTCAGTTCAAAGTTTCCGACATAATTTTTCATCTGCTCCCAGGGTATCTTTTTCAGTTCCTTTTGCAGAATATAGCGTGCCTGTAATTCATAAAGCATGGCTCTCACCCGGAAAGACAGCAAATATTCCATATCTGCTTCCATCATGGAGTATCTGTTTTTCCTGCAAAGGGAAAGAAGCTCCCTGGCTTCTGCCTTTTCCTTTTCCTGTGACCAGGATTCCTGTATTTCCAAGGTCAGCCTGATCCATGGCATTTCTCTTTTCAGATATACCAGTCCCATATCCCCAATGTCTTTATAAGTCCATATGACCCAGCTTAAGTCAAATTCTTCAAAAAGCCGCAGGGTATCTTTCATTCTGGTATTCAATAATTCCTCAGAAACACCATCTCTTTCAAATCCAAATTCTCCGCAGATATATGGCTTTCCATATTTTTGGCACTGAGTCAGGATCGTTGTCAGCACCTCTCTGAAGAGTACATTAAATTCCTCCCGTGTACAATCTGGCTCTGACAAACGTGGATACCAACAGATAGGATAAAAATGAAATCCAAGGCAGATCTGTGGATCATCAAACTGTTCTAGTTCCCGGAAATCCATGGCAAAATGGTCTCCTTCCAGAACAATCATATGATTCCTGTCAGACTTTCGGATCTCCTGTATTGTCTCCCGGTAGAATTCATTCAATGCCTCCCACTGACACATGGCAGGTTCATTTAGCAGATCATAGCCAAATAAAAACTCCCGGTCAGCAAACCTTTTTGCAATTTCACCCCACAATTTTGTTATCTGTCTCCGAAATACCTGAAACTCCCAGAACTGTGGTATGCCTGTCCTGTTATCACTGTGCCAGTCCGGATTCTGACCTCCCGGTGCAGTATGTAAATCAAGCAGAACATATATCCCATATTTATCACATAAATCCAGTAAATAGGTCAGATAGGTAAACCCCTCTTCTTTCAGACTCTCTTTATTATCATCAATAAAATGTCTGTAGTTGAACGGAACCCGCAAAAAATTGGCACCGCTCTCCCTGATCAGTTCAAAATCTTCTTCCTTTATGAAGGAATATATATATTCCTCCCAGAATTTTCCGGCGTTTGCCTTTCCATATACTGCTTCATAGCTCGCCCGTATTAAACTGTCCGGTGTAGGTAGTCCGACCATATAATGTTCCAGATTCAGCCATGAGCCAATGCCAAACCCTTTCAGTCTGATCTTTTCATTTCCAACCACAAATTGTCCGTTTCTATTCTGAATATATTCCATCATGTGCTCTCAACCTTTTAATCCCGTATAGGCAATTCCTTCAACTAGATACCTCTGTGCACAGCAGAATATCAGAAAAATAGGAAGCAATGCACATACCGTACCAGGCATCAGCAGACCATACTCCGTTTTATATAAAGTACGGAAGGCAGTAAGACCAACCTGTACTGTCTTCAATTTATCATCATTCAGATAAATCATGGAAGACAGGTAGTCGTTCCACATAAAATTAAACGTAAAAATAGTCAGTGTTGCAAGACCAGGCTTACACATAGGTATAATAACCTGAGAGTAGCACTATACCCGTACTGACATCTGCCGGATACGCTGTGTAGAAATGTCTACTGTAAAAACCCAGATCCATAACATACTGAAAAAGCTATCCGCATCAGCCCCGGAAATCATATCTGCTGGCTGCCTTTCCTTCATACAGGCTGCCACTGCCAGAATAGCCACTGCTAAAACTCTTTTCCCCGGCCCTTGCGTTATCTGAGATTCTTCCGGAGAGGAAGTGTAGTCTGCTCACCAGATCACTTTTACTTCCAAACAGCTTTTCCAAAGCATCTGCGTCTGCCGCCTTTAATTTATCCCTGTCCACACTGGCCAGGCCTTCTTTATCAAAGGTAATTCCCACCTGTGCCAGTTCCTCTTTTCTGTTCTCCGGTGCTTCCACAAGCATCTGCCGGTAAAAATCATTTAAGGTGCCGGAAGCATTTCCGAGTGCTTTCACTGTACTGTTATACCCCTGAAACAGTGCTTCAATACTGTCACAGAGCTGCTGATTATCGCCGCTTTCTGCCGCTTTTGCAAACAGACTCTTTTCGCCTTCCTGCTGCAGAGTCTTTGCAGCCTTTTCTAATCCGTCTGCCTCTTTTTCCAGCTTCTCATACTTTTTCCGGTTTCCGGAATCTGTTTTTGCAGATGTTTTGCTGCTTAATGCTTCCAGCATGGAATTCTGCGAATTTCCCTGCTTTACATAATCAAGAAGTGACGCATTGTTAACCGGTATTCCTGCCTTTCTTGCCGATTCATTTACCATCTGTGTTGTAATTCTCATCTGATTTCCTCCTGTTATCCCTGCCTGTACCTTTCCACTCGGTATTGCTATCCTTCCAGAGGGCATTCCCGCAAAAGTCTGTGCTGCCATCACGTTCTGTACTGCCATCAAAGCTGTTGATGCCTCTGCCTGCGCATTCTGCCACTCCCTTGCCGCGATCTCTCTTGACAGCATAATGGCACTCTGCTCCTGAATGATCTGTCTGATCCGCATATGGCGACGGTACCACCACGAATCATCCTTCTTTTTGTTTTTCTCTTTTTCTGCAGAACCTGTATCCTTGTTGAAACTCCATCCTATATGTTCCTCAATGGATGCACCAAATTTCTCGATACATACCCCGGAGCTCTGAAACGGGAAATGAACTGACCGGTTCTCTATTGTATATCCCAGTACCCAGGCCTCATAATCCGGATCATTTTTCATCTGTTCCCAGCCTTCTTCTGTAATCGACCAGATTTCCGTATCATTCATCTGGGAGCTATCACGGGGGATCCTGTCCATCAATTCACTGAAAAAAGCTTTATATTCCTCCATGGTCATGTCCTGTCTGGATACCTTGTCTGCGCCATACTTCTGAATATGTTTCTTTCCTGCACGGACCTGTTTGTCTACTGTCTTTGCCTCCTCCGGGTTTCTCTGTTTAAAGTCAGCCACTGCATTTCTGTATTCCTTTTTGATCTGCGAGGCAAAGGATTTCCCGGTTTCCTCTGCCGGTGCTGTTTCTTTGCTGCTGTATCTGCGCTCTGCAGACTGCACCTTCGCACATAAGAAATTTACCTGTCCGCTCATGCTTCTCCCTCCGATATTTCCTTCCCTGATCCTGCAACTTTTCCTTACACCTGAGATATCGGAAGCTTTTTCTTCCCTGTTCATTTCTTTGTAACGAACAGGCTGTTTTTTGTAATGAAACACATCCTGCCTGCAGGGTCCTCCGCCTGCGGCGGGTCGCTTTAAGCGACATCAAAAAAAGCGGGAATTTTCATTCCCGCCCTTGAAGCATCACTGTCAGTTCAAACTGCCCGTCTTCTGTTTTTATTTCTGCCCGTCCAAGGTATTTTTCCGCACAGGCCTCTATATTCCGAAGTCCCAGTCCATGCTTTGCAAGATCCGGCTTCGATGTCTTTATCTTTTCTCCCTGCCTGATAAGAGTTCCGTTAAAGCTGTTCCAGATCGTCAGGAAAAACATATTTTTCCGCCGGTAAGCTGTCATCTCTATTTCCTGCTTTGTCCCTGCACCAGCCTGCTTTTTACAGGCTTCTATGGCATTTTCCAGTCCGTTATTAATCAGGATACTCAGGTCAAAGGCATCTATCTTCATACCTGCCGGGAACAGGAAATCCGTCTGAAAAGCAATCCCGTTCCTTTCCGCCAGTCTGGCATATCTTTGAATGACCACATCAGTCACCGGATTTCCCGTATGATATTTCATATCGAGCTGATCCACCGACTGCTGCAGGGAATCCAGGTACTGGCGCAGGGCTTCCTGCCCGTTTTCCTTCCCGTTCTGCTTCATCAGTGCATCCATGTCGGCAATATAATTTTTCATATCATGCCGCATGCCCTGGATACCTTCATACAGCCCTTCCATATCCCCGATATGTTCTTCCAGTTCCCTGATCCTGCTCTGATAAATCTCCGTTTCTATCCTTCTGTTGCTTTCCTCTGTCAGCTTCTGCACCATTTTCGCCGCAGCGATCATCATCCCGATGCAAAGCATGGCAATTCCCGGAATCAGCACATTCATTTCCGGATAGTCATCCAGCAGAAGCTGCATATCCGAACCCCTGACAGAAAACAGGATACTGCGGATCATCACACAGAGGAAAAGGCCGATCGTCCCCGGAAACAGCAAAAACAGCCACTGCCATTTCTGCGTGATCTCTCCGGTCAGTATCTTCCGGATCTCCCAGATCACCAGGAAAGTAAACACCAGGCCGGACATGTTACATAATACATTCCAGAAAATCTGTATTGCTTCCAGTCTTTCTAAAAATACTGCCTGACCGGCCGTCTGGCCTTCCAGATATCTGCCTGTGCACCATGCTGTCATAAGCTCCAGCAGCTTTTTCAAAAGAGGATATAGGCCAAGCCGGATCAGCTCTGTTACTGCATAGAAGCTTATCACCTCATACCCGGTTTTCAGCCTGCTCTCCCTGAATAAAATCCTGCATAAGAGATATGTGAGAAAAAGTCCAAGAAGCAGCACCGTTATGCTCTGTCGGCTTTCCAGTATCTGCGTGTTCCCACCATACAGCAGGCTTCTGATTCCTTCCGAATTATGCAGGGAAAAATGCACTGCCAGATATGCTGCCACCAGAATGATAAGATCCGTATATCTGTTTTTCAAAGAAAACTGTCCATCCTTTACCAGAAAGCTTCCGTTTTGGAAACAGTCATTATCTCTCTGGCAGGAATTTTCCTGCTCTTTCCCGAAAAACCGGCTCTCGGACGTCCATAACAGTATTGCCAGAAGCAGCCCCTGCCCCAGATAAAATATAATATCTAATATGTAATAAACCATCCTTGCTTTTATTCCCTTCTCAGGTAATTCATATATGCCGCCACAAAATCATGGTACTTCGCCTTTGCCAGATAAACCACCGCCCCGTTCTTCATTGTAATACCAGTATGATCATATCCGCTCACCTCTGCCAGATTTACCAGAAATCCCCGGTGGGAACGGAAAAACCCTTCTCCCAGGCTCTTTTCCAGATTTTCCATTTTTTCATAAAAGGTGTAACAGGGCTGCACCATATCTTTCACATATAAGGTGATCTTTCTCGCCGTATTCTCTGCATAAACAATATTGCTGACCGGGATATTCACATAACTGCCTCCCGTTTTGACCATCAATGTTTCTTCCGTCTTTTTCTGCAGCTGGCTGACTGCCTTTTCCATCACTTCCCTGAATTTCTGTTCATTTAGCGGTTTCAGCAGATAATGAAATGCTCCCACATCATATCCGTCAAACACATATTCCCTGAGTGCTGTTATAAAAATAATGATCACATCTGATTTTCTGCGAAACTGCCTGGCCACCTCTACGCCATTTAAGTTCGTACCCTCTCCCTCCCTGTTCAGGGAAATATCAAGCAGTACAATATCAAAAGGAGTTTTGCTGTTTAAAAGTGCCTCTCCGTTTCCAAATACGCTGACCTCTGCTGTCATGCACTGCTCTGTCAGCTTCTGCAGATATTCTCTTATGGGCTGTTCGTCATCACAGATCGCTACCTTCAGCACCTCTTTTTCTCCCTCCGGTCAGACTATTTCCTTCTGCTGTCATTTATATATATCGGCAAGATAACATTTTCCCTGATGATCTGATATAACTTCAAAGCTGCTTCAAAGTCACTTCAAGGTCAACTTCAAGGTCGCTTCAAAGTCAACTTCGCAGATATTTTACCAGATGACACCCTGTGCCCGGCATATAAAATAAGCTGCCGCACCCTCGTACGACAGCTCCGCTTTATCTTTGATTCTCAGAAACAATTTTTATTCCTGTGCCATCATCCTGACTCTGGCAAGTGCCTTCTTCACAGGTGGAAGGGAGATCACGATCAGTGTGATCACAGCTTCTGCCAGGATATAGGAATAATTATAAACGATCGGGTAAATGGCTGCCAGCGACTTCGGGAAATTATCCGGCATATAATCCATCCAGTATAAGTAGCCGCCAATTGTATGGAACAGGCCTCTTACCAGAATCGCCAAAATATATCCCTTTATCAGTCCATTCTTTTTCTGGTAAAAGAATCCGGACAGCCCAAGCGCTGCGAAGGCAAAAATGTAATCCATACATGCCTGCATGGGCGAAAGGATATAGCTGCCTCCATCCTGTGCAAATTCCAGGAAACCATAGGCAAAGCCGGACATAAGTCCCACCTCAGGACCATACCAGTAACCGATCAGTACTACAAAAAGCATGGAACAGAGAGTAACAGATCCTCCAAAGGGCATGGAAAACACTTTAATATAGGAAGTGGCAAATCCAAGCGCCAGTGCTGCTGCACAGAACACGATCTGTCTGGCTGAAAAGCCCTTTTTCTCTTTCTTCTCGTGTTCTCCTTCAACTGGCTTTTTCCTGAGGAATGCAGAAAGAACGATCAGCAGAACGATCAGCACTCCTATACAGATTGTTCCTGTCTGAGTCAGGGAAAAATACCCATCCTCAGTGTTAATAAAGTTTGACATAAAAAAACCTCCTTGTAAAAATGGTCACAGGAGGGGCTTTCAACTGCTTCCCTACGCCGGTATTATCCGGTTCAGGTGATGAGGGTTAGAATCAGACTTCCGATTCAATCTCAGCGTTAGCTCCCCTAGCGATAACAATACAATAAATCACATCCTTCTGTTTGTCAATTCCCTATACCTTAAAATGATTACACCACAGGAAAAAGCAGTCAAGGGGGAATTGACTGCTTTTTCCAATACTGAGAGATATAAATGATGGCGGGGTGAAAGCCCCGGTATCGCAACTTAAAGTATGATATTCACTTGTTCCTTATTCATCCATTTCTGGATATTCTCAAATACAATTTCTGCCCTGATCTCCATGGATTCGTCTGATGCAAAAGCAATATGGGGTGTAACAATTGTATTTATGCTGTGTAAAAGAGGATGATCCATGGGAAGAGGCGGCTCCATTTCAAACACATCTACCCCGGCACCTCTCAAATAACCACTGTTCAGGGCATCTGCCAGTGCCTTTGAATCCACAATAGGTCCTCTTGCCGCATTGATCAGAATCGCTCCCTTTTTCATCTGTGCAATTCTGTCCTGATTGATTAGATTTCTGGAATCCTCTGTTAAAGGACAGTGCAGTGTCACAATATCTGATTTTGAAAGCACCTCTTCCAGGGTACCATAATGTAAATATTCCGGCGCATTCTTCTTCGGGAACAGATCATAGGCTGCTATCTCGCATCCGAACAGATGGCAAAGCTCTGCAACCCTGGAACCGATTGCTCCGGTTCCTACCACACCTACTGTTTTTCCTTTAAGCTCTCTTCCTACCAGTCCATCCTTGGTCATTCCCTTTCTGCAGCGTTCCTCTACCTGCGGTACATTTCTCAGGAGAGAAAGCATCATGCCAAGTACAAGCTCTGCCACAGATTCATTTGAATATCCGGAAGCATTGCTGACAGCGATCCCTTTTTCTTTAGCCGCCTGCAGATCCACATGATCCACTCCGGTAAATGCTACATCAATAAATTTCAGGTTCGGACAGGCAGAAATTACCTTACCGCTTAATGGCATATTGGCAATCATAACGATATCTGCATCCCCGATCTCCTGTATCTGTACTTCGGGATCATCATTTCTTTCATAACACTGAAAGCTATGTCCCTCCTGCACAAGCATATCTGTATATTTCTTCATGCATTCCTTTGAAACTGACAACGATTCTAATAAAACAATCTTCATTCTGCTATCTCCTCTTATATTTCTGCCCCCAGTCTTCTGGATATCTTTTTTGAAATTTCCAGCAGATAGGGAACCTTTTCCTGAATATTTTCAAGTGTCATTCTAATCGTCGGTCCGCTGACACTGAGTCCGGCTATGATCTCGCCTGTATAATTTCTGATCGGGACAGCCACACAGCGCATTCCCATTTCACATTCCTCATCATCTATAGAATAACCACACTCTCTGGCTGTTTCCCTTTTATTAAAAATCTCTTCCATGGTTGTACATGTATTTTCAGTATATTTAACAGGCTTATTTTTCTCGTAATAATCGCACAATTTCTCCCATGGATGATTCAGCATGAAAAGCTTTCCAACACCCGTGCAGTATAAAGGCGCTACTTTTCCGATTCTCTGCGTTGTGCATAAAGCCTGCCGCTCACACCGTATCACCTCAAGATACACAACTGACATATTTTCTTCTTCAGACAGATTGACTGTCTCTCCGAAATACCGTGATACCTCTTTCATAAAGGGCAGGCAGATATTCCTGATACTGGTATGCATTTTAATATTATTCGCTATTCCACACAGCTTGTACGTCAGCGAATATCTGCCCGTATCATCCTGAACCACATATCCTTTATTTTCAAGAGCCATCAAAAAGCGCAATGTTGTACTGACATTCATAGATGCCTGACTGGCTAAGCTCTGCAGCTTTACCGGCTCCGACCATGTAGATAATAATTCGATCAATGTCAGTAATTTTTCAGATGACTGATTTGCCTCTGTCACTTTTCTGGCTGGTTTAATATTAGTCAAATTGTTTCCCTCATCATAAAAAAGACTCTACATCCCTGCGGATCCTTTCAGCATCCTCTTCTGTCAAAGCGATCTCTGCTCCCTTGATATTGCTTTCAAGATGCGTGATCTTTCTGGCTCCACAAAGAATGTTTACTCCTGGCTGCTTTAAGATCCATGCTATTGCCAGATGCTCCAGCTGACAGTTATACTTTTCACAGAGATCCATCCACGAATCAAACATCTGAAGCATCCTCTCATGACACTCCTTCTTTCCCCATGGCTTATTGACAAATCTCTTCTGATCTGGTGTATCCCGCTTCTGCCGGAACTGCTCTGTCAGCACACCCTGCTCCAGGGGAGAATAAGCCTGTAACAGGATTTTTCTTTCCTGACATACCGGTAACAGCGTTTCCTCCACCTTTCTGTCTAAAAGGCTGTATTTTTCCTGAATGATCTCAATATCTGCATAAGTACAGTATTCATTCAGGACCTCCGGATTCATATTTGAAGCTCCAATTGCACGGATTTTTCCTTCCTTTTTCATCCGGTTCAGTTCATCCATCGTTTCCTCTACAGGAACAGCGTATGTTCCAAATACCGGATAATGCACATAGTAAATATCAATATACTCTGTTTTTAACCGTTTCAGGCTATTTTCCAGATCTTTTCTGATGCTTTTTGCTGACAGATTTCTTACAATCCTGTGTCCGTCTCTTTCCACATGCAGCTGTCCTATATTTCCCTCATCCCAGCTCAGTCCGCATTTGGTTGAAAGGATAACCTTATCCCTGATCCCCTTCAAAGCCTCTCCAAGAATCTCTTCACTTTTTCCCATTCCGTAGGCAGGAGCAGTATCAATCTGTACTATCCCCATTTCCACAGCTCTCCGTGCTGTATCAATTGCCTGCATTTCATCTGTCTTTCCCCAGATCGCATCACCACCAAAGGCCCATGTTCCAAGAGACATGACAGGTATTATAATTCCACTTTTATTCAGCTTCAACTGTCTCATATATCCTGTTCTCCTTATCATTCCTTTACGCCGCTTAACATAACACTCTGTACGATATATTTCTGTAAAAACAGGTACACGATCATAAGCGGTATTGCACCAAGCACGGAAACTGCCAGTCTGGGTCCCAGATATCTTGCGGTTTCTGAAGCATTAAACATAGCAAGACCAACGGATATGACCTGTTTTTTAGGATTTGAAACAACAACTAACGGCCAAAGGAAATTATTCCACTGGTTCACAACCTGGAAAATAACCAGCGTTGCGATGACCGGTCCGCATAAAGGAAGAATGATCTTTAAAAAGATATACCATTCTCCCGCACCGTCAATGGATGCTGATTCCCTCAGGGAATCCGGTATACTGTCGATAAACTGTCTTGCCAGAAAGATCCCATATGCCCATGCAAAGGAACCTAAGATCAGCGGCCACCATGTATCCAGCATATTCCAATCACGATACTGTAAAAAAAGAGGAATCATACGCACTTCAAACGGGATCATCATGACCGCCAGAACCATGAGGAACAGAATTCCCTTACAAGGAAATTTCCCCTTGGAAAAAGCATAACCGCAAGCCATTGCAGTAAAAACAGATATCGCTGTGTTGATCAGTGTCAGCAAAAATGTATTGATATAATAACGGGCAATTGGAATTGCCTCCAATGCATACTTATAATTAAAGACAGAAAATTCCTTGGGAATAAACCGGGGTGGATTGGGTACCACGTCTATGGTCGTTGCATCAAAGCTCATGGAAATTGCCCAAAAAATCGGAATCAGTACGATTACCAGTGCCGCTCCCAATATCGTTATTAAAACAGCCTGACTAAATATCTTTTTCTTCTTCATACGCAAGCACCCCTAAATCGTTTTCGTTACCTTTAAGTTAATCGCAGTAACCGTAAATACAATAATAAATAAGATAACCGCTCCGGCACAGGACAACCCATAACTCGGATTTTCAAAGCTGTACTGATATATATACATCAATATCGTCTGTAAGGATCCTGCCGGCTTACCGGATGACGAATTTCCTGACAAAATATACAAATCGGTAAATCTGCTGAAGCCGCTGATAATACCTGTTATAAACAGAAAGATGAAATTATTACGCATAAGTGGTATCGTAATATACCGCCATCTCCGGAAGCTGCCTGCACCATCCATCATCGCAGCCTCATACAGCTCAGTAGGGATAGACTGAAGCCCTGCCAGACAGATCAGCATGTTATAACCAAGTGTAGTCCATATCTGGATAATGCTTGCCCCTACCTTTGTCAGAGAAGGATCTGACAACCAGCCAATCTCTATTTTTTTACCAAGGATATTAGAAAGCGCCAGATTGATCAGTCCGTTGTCTACCTGTAATATGTACTGGAAGATCAGCACGATGCTGACTCCTGTTATAATATTAGGCATATAGAATCCAAGCCGGAATACCGTTTGTGCCTTTTTATTCCTTACCCCGTTTGCACCACAGGCAATCACAAATCCCAAAGGGATTGCCAGTAATGACATCAATGCCAGAATCAATGTATTCAGTATCGATTTTCGAAAGCCGCTGCTCTCCAGCAGCACCTTATAATTTTGGAAACCCACATTACTCTGTATTTCCCCGATCACATTTACATCGTGAAAGCTGTAATTCACAGCCTTGATCGTTGGGATATAAGTCAGAATCAGAAGGCAGATAAATGTCGGTAACAGAAAAGTCAGCCAGATCAGATTCTTTTTCCATTTATAAACATTTTTTCCAAAATTCCGAGATCCAATTTTTTTATTCATCCAATCTCTCCCTTTCTGTCTGGGATGTGCGGGCTTTCACACACGGTGAAAGCCCTGCTCCATTTTTGTTTCTTTATTGATAGGATGCCGCCTGTTCCTCATAAGCAGCCTGAATATTTTCAGCAGCCTCCTCTGGTGTCAGATCACCTGCAAACATCGCAGACAGTCCATTTGCCTTGAATGCATTGGAACTTCCAAGGAATGCATCATCATAATCACTTGCAAAAATAGTGAAGTTATCGGGTGTTGCTGCCAGTGTATTGAAGAATACATCTGCAAAAGGAATATTTTCAGCTGATAACCGCTCAATAGCCTCCTTGTTATTCGGGATCTTACCGCTTTCCCAACACCAGTCTGCAATGTCCTGATTTGTTGCCATCCATTTGATGAATTCCCAGCATGCTTCCTTATTCTGTGCATTCTTTGCGATTGCCATATTCCAGTCACCAGTAAAGTTTGCCCAGCCCTCACGTCCATTTTCCAGTACCGGGGAATATGCATAACCATAACGATCTGTCAGACCAAGACTTTCTGTTTTCTGGTAATTGGATACCAGGTTCTGTGAATACCACATAGCAATATTATTATTTTCTGTTCCAAAGTTTTCTGCTCCACGTCCTTCCAGGAAGCCCTTAGGACATGTCTTTGCCAGTTCATTTACGAATTCGAAGCCCTTCAGTGCTTCAGGAGAGGTATAGTTCACCTTCGTATCCATCTGCTTGTCTGCATATTCAATTACCTTAGTATCCTTTGAAAAATAGTAGCCGATCAGGGAACGTCCTACCCAGTCACTGCTTGCACCGTCAATATAATAGCCATATGTCTGCTCACCAGTCACCGGATCTGTACCTGTCATTTTCTTTGCCGCATCAAGCACATCTTCCCATGTCCATGTCTCATCAGGATAGTCAAGTCCATAATCATCAAAGATCTTCTTATCATACATAATAGATGTTGCTGCCGCTGTGATCGGGATACCGGTAGGAACCAATTTTGTGTAATTGGACTTATCTGCTCTTCTGTAGGAATATTTCAGTAAAAGTCCATCCAGGAACTCTCCGTCCTTTTCCGCATAAGGTGTCAGATCTTCTACTATATCCACAATACTTGCACCATGTACAACAACGTCAACCTGGTTTGCTGCCGCTACTGTTGTCAGCTTTGCCTGCCAGCTGTCCCACGGAATACCTGTCAGCTGCAGCTCTACATTAGGATGCTCTGCCTCATATAACTCCTTGATCACATAGTAACCTCTGACTGTCTGCTTGGTAACAGGATTTGTTGTATCATTTTCATTTTCCATAGGTCCGACAACACGGATAACTATCTTCTCTCCTGAATCGGATGCTGCAGTTTCTGTACCTGCCTGCTGCTCAGCTGTGTCTGCTGCTGTGTCTGCTGCGGCGCTTCCTCCATCCTGTGTACCCTTACTGCTGCCGCACCCTGCAAGCAGCATTACTGCTGCAAGTGACAAAGCCGCTACTGCTTTCATTTTTCTCTTCATAACCATACCTCCTTTGATTGTGTGACAGTTCCTGTAGACTGTCGTTTTATTTATTTTCTTTTAAGCTTCACATGTGTACTGCCTAACGGTGGTACCTCCACCTTTATCGTGTGTAATGTTGTGTCAAAATGGATATACCCGCCCGGTGTATATCGTTGAATTGCATAATCATCATGAAAACAGATATCGTCTTCCACGTATAATACCGGCTTTCCATAAAACATATTTCCCATATTGCCAAGCCCGATATGCAGCGTGCCATCCTCATGTATCTCATACTGATAAATCTGTCCTTCCGACGCATGGGCAATATTTCCACATACCCTGTTCATTAAATGTGCATTCAATCTATCTACATCATCCGGTAATTCTTCCGCAAAGCTCCTCATTGTGAATTTAAAATTCCATCTTGCCAGGGTCTTTGGCCATTCATAGGAACGGCTTACATACATTCGTAATCCTGTATTCTCCCCTGTTTCCCTTATCGTTGTACCTGCATAAATCCCAGCCTCTGTCTGAAGCCCTATCAGTACCTGTGCATCTACTGCCTGGAACAGTGCCTTGTCTTCCATTCTGCTTTTTGTGTTATAAACCGGCTTTACAGAAACAACCTGTTCTACAAACTTACCATCCTTTACACAGGCCAGTGCATCGCAGTCAATGCCCTTCCAATATTTCTCTATTACTTCCTGATCCAGACAGAGACAGTCAGCTTCCTTCGCTTCCGCTCTTTTCAGTCCCAGCTCACGGATCAGATATTCATTATCGGTATTTCCGATCACAACGATCCCGGCTCCCTGCCTGTTCTTCTCAAGAAGTGCCTCAACCTCTTCGTTGGTGATTCCCATAGGATTGACAAGAACGTATCCGTCTGCGTTACTTTTCTTCAGATTCTTACTGTTAACAGCACAGTGGATCGATGCACCTGCCATAATGGCTCTTAATCCTGGAGCTGTCAGTTCCCACCGTTCGCCCCTGTCCAAATGATACTGATACACTGCATCTGAAAATACAAGCACAGGTCCGTTTGTTTTCAGAATGGGTTCTTCGAATCCTATATCCCATCTGTCCTTCAGGAATTTCCAGTCCTGCTTCTCCAGGTCTGTTCCAAAAATAAACTGTAGTCCCTCTGTTGCGCGGATATAATTTCCTTCCTCATTGATAAAGGTTGTACTTGGCAGTGATAATGACTGTCTCTCCAGCGCATTTGGCATATCCTTAACTGCAATCCAGTGCTCCGGTGCATTGCAGGTGGCAATTGCCCAGTACAGATGCAGATCCGGTGCATATGCCCTGCTTGTCACAAAGCTGACAATTTCACCAGCTTCCCATACATACAGCCACTCACCGCCTCTGTGTCCCCAGTTTTCCTCTCTTGCCTGGATGCAGACTGCACCCACACCGCTTTCGGACAACAGCTTATAATCCACACCGTAGTCATAAATTGCATCTACAGCTCCTCTTGCCCAGGGATCCATGGAAACAAATTCTTTTCCATGCTTTTCCAATCCCTGTTTCATTTTTTTAAAGAAAGAAGCCCACCTCTGCGCATAAAACTTCATCCAAAGTGACCGGTTCCCGGGATCATTCCAGATAAAGTCTGCCTGTTCAGACGTCTTCTCACCCTTAACCTTTATTCCTGACCAGGTTTCAAACTGATCGATCATATCCGGATGGAAATCCCCATCCTTCAGCATAACGCCAAGACCGCACCAGCCATCTCCTGCCAGGAAGCCATCCATATGAAAATCCTCCAGATACCTGATCAGATCTTCCAGAAATACATCTTCGTAGTAGCGTCCATCTGGAAGCCTTCTCAGCGGATTAATGGATCCTGTACTATTCCGTAAGGAACCGCCATCCCTTGTCATGATGAAAATATCATATTCATCTGCATGCTCCATAAGCCATTCTGCTCTGGTATTGTATTCATCATGTATATTCGGCTGGGCAAGTGCACCAAAGAAAAATTTGGTTCCTGCCTTATGCAGTTCCTCTACCAATCCGTACAGCTGCCTCTGACTCCAGACATTACCACCCGGCATTTCTCTTTCGCATGTCCACAGGTAAGGCACTGTCGCATTATCAATGATCCCGTTATAGGAATGAACCTGTTCTACAGAGCATTCCAGCAGGGTAACAGCATCTGGAACAAACCCAAGCGTTTCCAAATAATTATGTACCCCATAATCCTTCTCCCTGTTGTCAAATGCCCTTAAATCGAGCGAATCCAAAATATGATAATTCATACCTTCACCTCACTTTTTTGAATTTCATTATTTGAAATTTAATTTCATTTCTTAATCATAGTATATTCCATGCTACAGAAAATGTCAATCAGATACTTGTTTTTTTACTTTGTCAAAATAGTATTGTTCCACTTCTCCGATCCGTTTCACCTTGGGAAGTGATCCTCCGCCAGAGAACTCTGCTTTTAGCCAGATATCAACCAGGCATTTAGCCAGCTCCTTCCCGATCACTCTTTCTCCCATGCAGAGGATCTGTGCGTCATTGCTTTTTCTGGCTCTCTCTGCAGAATACGGGTCATGACAGACTGCTGCCCGTATCCCCGGGACTTTATTGGCCGTAATAGCCATTCCGATTCCAGTTCCGCAAACCAGAATGCCCCGCTCATATTTTTCTTCTGCTACTGCCTCAGCTACCTTCCTTGCTATATCCGGGTATAAAACAGTTTCTCCCTCTGCCGCTCCGTAATCTTCATATTCGACACCGATATCAGACAAATGCTCCATTATCGTCTTTTTCAGCTGATATGCTGCTTCATCACAGCCAATTGCAAGTTTCACCCGATCACCTCCATTATACCGTCTGCAAAGCTCTGAAGCAGGATACAGCAGGATACAGCCCCGGCATCTAATACACCTCTTGACCGTTCCCCAAGTCTGCTGGCACGTCCGAATTTTGCTATCATATCCTTCGTGGAATCTCTTCCACTCTCTGCAGCCTTTTTCATCTGTACAAGGGCAGTCTGCATATCCGCACCCTCCTGGCCGGCTTTTTCCAAAGCTGCCACTGCAGGTGTCAGTGTATCCATCAGCGTTTTATCTCCTGTTCTTGCTCCAACCAGCTCTTCCAGCTCTTTTTTCGCCTGATCCAGCATCTGGTACAAATCTGAAACTGTAATCTCATCTTTTCCGTCTGCTTCGTCTGCCATTGCCATAAATACAGTTCCATAGATCGGACCCATGGAACCGCCGATTTCATTAAGCAGGATCATCCCCAGCTCTCTCAGGCCTTCACTCAGATCAAACGTTTCCTTTTCAAACCGCTGCTGAAACAGGCTAAAACCTTTATTCATATTCATCCCATGGTCACCGTCTCCGATCAGGCCGTCAATTTCACCGAGATAATCCTTATTTTCTTTAATTCCACTGACCATCCTCATCAGAACAGGCTTTCCATCCTTGTTATGAAACGCTTTCATCCCTTCTCCTTCCCTTTTTGCTTCAATCCTACTGTATTAACAGGCATATCAAGGAGCTCTTTTAATTCCCCGTCAAGCTTCATTAATGTAAGCGTTGCCCCCATCATATCTAATGATGTGAAATAATTTCCCACATATGCTCTGTAGACTGCAATTCCTTTTTCCTGCAGAAGCTTTTCCACCTCATTGTATAATACATACAATTCCATTACCGGTGTCGCCCCAAGCCCGGAAACCAGCACTGCAACCTCATCACCTGCTTCAAAAGGATAGTCCGGCAGGATGATATCTGTCATTCTCTTTGCCATTTTATCAGCCGTTTCCAGCTCACACACTTCTATTCCAGGCTCTCCATGGTGTCCTATCCCTACCTCCATAGTGCCATCCTTGATCTCAAAATTGGGATGTCCCACTGCCGGAAGTGTACATGGTGTCAGACCAATACCAACACTCCTCGTATGGTCAATTGCCTTTTGTGCTGCATTGATCACCTCATCAAGTGAACCGCCCATTGCAGCCTTGGCACCGCCACATTTCCACATAAAGATCTCCCCGGCAACTCCTCTTCTCTTTTCTCTCTGATTCTTAGGAGCGCTGGCCACGTCATCATTGGCAATCACTGTCTTTATCGTCAGGCCCTGCTTCTGTGCCATTTTCACAGCCATTTTTACATTCATGTTATCCCCGGAATAATTTCCATAGAGACAGGCTACTCCCTTTCCCTGATCTGCACATTTGGCCGCATCAAGAAAGGCAACTGCTGTAGGGGAAGAACAGATTTCACCAACTGCTGCAGCATCGCACATATTTTCTCCAACATAACCAATGAATGCCGGTTTATGTCCGGAGCCGCCTCCGGTGATCACGCCAACCTTTCCTTCGCCTTTGCATCTGGCTTTAACAACCCGCTTATTTTCCGTGGCTTCTACTATATCACTATTTGCTTTCAGAAAGCCGCTCAGCATCTCGTCTACAATATTGTCCGGATCATTGAGAATCCTCTGCATACTATCCCTCCATTCCCGGTACCAGAACAACCTTCATTGCTCCATCTTCTCCGGTCTGTGCCAGATGAAATCCTTCTTCCCACTTCTCTAACGGGAATTTATGACTTACCACTCCGGCAGTCGGCAGCTTCCCATTGTCAATCCATTCGATCACCGTGTCATAGCAGTAGGGACTCAGATGTACACCAAGAAGATCCAATTCTTTTCTATCAGATATGATGCTCCAGTCCACAGATACCTTTTCTCCAAATACAGAGAATTCAACAAAACGTCCCAGCTTACGGATACAATCCAGTCCCTGCTGTACACTGGATGGATGTCCAGTTGCTTCAATATAGATATCACAGCCATATCCGCCTGTCATCTCCTTGATCTTAGACACCACATCTTCTTTTCCCGGATTCATGACGATATCCGCCCCAAATTCCTTTGCTTTTTTCAAGCGCTCATCGTTCATATCCAAAACCACCAGGCACCTAGGATTTGCCTGTCTCAGGGCTCCGATCATTCCGAGTCCCAGTGTTCCTGCTCCTGACTGCACCACAAAGTCTGTCGTCTTCGGCTGTGCCCTGTCCACACAATGAAATGCACATGCATATGGCTCGATCAGAGCAGCCTTCTCAACAGGCATATCTGCGGGTACCAGATATGGAAGTGCTTCCTTCGTCAGACGTACATATTCAGCCATACCGCCATTTACATTATTCTGGAAGCCAAAAAGATCGTGCTTTTCACACATCCAGTGTCTTCCGGTTTTACAGAACATACATTCGCCGCAGGGAACAATCTGTTCAGGACAGATTCTGTCTCCAATTTTCCAGTTTCCCTTGACCTTATCACCAATTTCCACAACCCTGCCAACAAACTCATGACCAGGGATCATAGGTGCCTTAATGTAGGGAGGATTTCCATCACCGCCCCAGAAGCTCTTTGCACCATGGAAGGCCTTCACATCACCTGCACAGATCCCACAGGCTTCTACCTTCAGGATCATTTCACCCTCTCCTGCTCTTGGGGTATCCACAACCTCAAATCTGTAATCGCCCGGTGCATAAGCAACAATTGCTTTCATCTTTTTTGGTAACTCTCTTGCTGTATCCACTTGCTTCCCTCCTTTTTGGAACTTCTTTTGTGAACTGCTTTTGTAAATTCGTTTTGCAAAAGTTTATGTTATAAGTTTATACGAACATTTTTTATTAGTCAATGACATATAATCAAAAAAAATATATATTTTTTTGTGCATTATACACAAAGCTTGCTGTTTGCAACAGGATGTGTTATTCTGAACAAAGCATTGGTATAATTTTTAGAAAGAGAGCTTTTACCTTATGAATGGTCAACCAAATCCCATAACCCGCAAGCGGGTATATGAGCTGATCTACAAAACACAACGTATTTCCAAGCAGGACATTGCATACCAGCTAACGCTCAGCTTACCAACGGTATCCCAGCAGCTGCAGAGTCTGGAAGCCTCTGGTCTGATCGAAAGAAATGGCTCCTTCGCTTCTACCGGCGGACGTAAAGCGCAGATTATATCCTGTATCTATGATGCCCGGATTTCCATCGGAATTGAAATCCGTCTTCATACGCTTTCCATGGCAGCTATTGACCTGAGAGGAACCCTGCTCCACACTATCCAATACGCTGTTTCCTTTTCCAATACACCGGATTATTTTGAACTTCTGGGTGAAAAGCTGACTCATTTCCTGACTTCACTTGCATACCCATCTTCTTCTATTCTGGGTATCGGTATCGTACTGCAGGGACTGATCTCTGCGGATGGAAAAACAGTTACCTATGGAAAAATCCTAAATTGTACCGGTCTGACCGTAAGTGCCATTTCCAAATATCTTCCCTTTCCCTGCACAATGATCCATGATGCTGAGGCCGCAGCTACCCTGGAGCTATGGCAGCAGCCGGAAAAGAAAAATGCAATATTCTTTCATATACGGGAAAATCTGAGTGGTGCTCTTATCGTAAATGGAAAATTCCTGAAGGGTTGTGAATTAAAAAGTGGTGTTTTTGAACATATGACAATCATACCAGACGGAAAGCCCTGCTATTGCGGCAAGCGCGGATGTATGGAAACCTGCTGCTCTGTTTCTGCCCTTCTTGAGGGGGATGAAACTCTTGAGGATTTTTTCCTTCATCTGAGAAAAAAAGAGCACAGCTATGAAGAACGCTGGCTCTCTTATCTTTCTGCGCTGACTATTGCAATAGATAATCTCCACATGGTTATTGATTATGACGTAATTCTCGGTGGCAGTATTGCTCCTTATATCACAGACAATGATATTGATCTATTGTTATCAAAGATCCAAAAGGCGAGTGCATTTCCAACTGACCGGCATTTTATATCCACTGCCTCCTGTGCCGGCATACCGATTGCCTGTGGTGCTGCTCTTCCTTATATCCGTAAATTTTTAGAATCCCTGGACTGACAGCCTTATCATCAAAGCCGGATCTCCCTTGACAGGGCAAAGGAATAGATCAGCTTCTCCTTCACGCTCTTTCCGGTAAGACGCTCAAGTGCCTGTGCATAATAATCAAGCTGCACCTGATACCGCCGCACTAGCTCTTCTGCCGTTTCTACCCGGTCTGTCTTATAATCAGCCACCACGATATAGTCCTCTTCTTCGAAGAAAACATCTATGATTCCCTGGATCAGCACAGTTTCTTCTTCCGGGAGATCCTCTCCCAGCTTGTTTGCCGGAAGTCCAAGGACAAAGGGCTGCTCTCTGTAAAGCTTCCCTGCCTGCTGTGCCCTTGCCATTCTCCTGGCCAGGTCTGTATTCAGAAAAGCCTCTATCTTGCGGTCTGCCACTGCATCTCTTTCCGCCTGCTTCAGCCTTCCGCTTTCACACAGCGCCTGAAGCTGCGCATCCAGCTGCTTCTGAGCTGCTCCTGCACCCGAAGCAGCTTCCTGTTCCATCTTCTCTTCCCCCGCCAGCATCCCTGCAAGATCCAGCAGCTCCATAACCTTATGGTAGGCTGTTCCTCGGTCTGTTCCCGACATGGTTTCCTGTTCCCTGATAAAGGATGGAATATAAGGAGTAACCTCAGGCTGCGGAAACAGCTCTCTGGCAAAGCCCTCCTCTCTCCCTTCTGTCATACCACCGGAAAGCTCGCTGATTGACCTTTCTGATAAATGACCCATCCCGGCTTTTTTCAGTTCTGACACCGTCGTCTTCACAATGAGATGCTGCAGCTCCATATGGGGATAGGCTCTGTTTAGCTTTTGTGACATTTCTGTCATAATCTCATTATCCACACCGGACAATAGAAGCTCCTGTTTACTGTCATAATTTCGTATGGTTTCTTCCACTTCCTTCGTAAACAGCTCTTCACTGCCCAGAAAGGTTACCTCATCTGCCCTGAAGCAGGGAAGGAGAAAATCAAGGAAGGAGCCTGCCGATGCCAGCACGGAAAAGGGCACCTTTTCATATGGTTCTCTCTGTTCCATCGCACTCTTTACCTTCTCAAGGTCAGACACCGCTGCTGTCAGGATCAGCTTTTCCCTGGCTCTTGTCATGGCTACATACAAAATACGCATCTCTTCTGACAAGGCTTCCAGCTTCAGCTTTGTTGCGATCACATTTTTCCGCAGTGTCCTGCTGCTGATCCGCTCCCTGCTCTGCACATAGTCCACACCGATTCCCATATCCACATCCAGGATCAGGCTTCCGCTCATATCCGTCCTGTTAAAGCGGTGGGAAAGTCCAGCCACGAAGCAGACCGGAAACTCCAGTCCTTTACTCTTATGGATACTCATGATCCGGACAACATCTGCATTTTCATCCAGTACATCCGCTTCTCCATAATCGACCTGATACTTTTCAAGCTGTTTCATATACCTAAGGAAATGAAACAGTCCGTAATAGCTTGTTTTCTCAAATGCTGCCGCCCGTACCAGCAGCATTTCCACATTGGCTCTTCTCTGGTCTCCGCCAGGCTTTGACTGGATATACTCAAGGTACCCCGTTTCTGTCAGAATGCTCTGGATCAGCTTATGGATAGGGGTATACACTGCCATTCTCCGCCAGCGTCTGATTTTCTTAAGGAAACCGGAAACCTTTTCGTCCTGCTCCCCCCTGACCAGATCCTCATACAGAAGACTGCTACGCTCCCCTGCCACACGGATCCCGGCAATCTCTTCCTCCGAAAATCTTCCAAAGAAGGATTTCATTGTTCCAAACAACGGAATATCCTGCATGGGATTGTTTAAGACCTGCAGAAGTGCCAGGATCTCCCGTACCTCAGCCGCCTGAAAATATCCCGTCCGTGATGTCACATAGGCCGGAATTCCCTCCTTCTCCAGGATTCCTCTGAATTCCTCTGCTGTTGATGAAACAGCACGTAAAAGGATCACCATATCACTGTATTTCACCGGGCGAAGGCCGCCGCTTTCCTTGTCCTGTACCTGCAGTGTCCTGTGCAGCTCCCGGATACGGGAAGCGATCATGACCGCTTCTGATCCGCTGCCTGACAGTCCCCCCTTCTGATCCTTCTCTGTCAGCAGGATTTCTGTTCCATACCCTTCCCCTTCCGGATAAACAGCTCCCGGATACAGAGCCGCCGCATCATCATAAGATATTCCGCCGATCCTTTCTCCCATGATCCTCTCAAATACATGGTTGATACTGGTGATAACCTCTTTTCTGCTACGGAAGTTCTGATGCAGATCAATTCGTTGTCTCACTGAGTCATCATTAGAATAACAGGTGTATTTTTCAATAAAAAGCTCCGGTCTTGCCAGTCTGAACTTATAAATGCTCTGCTTGACATCTCCTACCATGAACCGGTTAAATGCGTCCTCTTCCTCTCCGGAAACACTTTTAAGGAGCAGCTCCTGGACCAGATTGCTGTCCTGGTACTCGTCGATCAGGATCTCGGCAAAAAACTGCCGGTACTCCCTGGCAGCCGGTGTGGAAGCAAGGCTTCCATCCTCCTTTCTCTGAAGCAGGATCTGCAGCGCCATATGCTCCATGTCACTGAAGTCGATCACATTTTCCTGTCTCTTTTTTTCCTCAAACCGGTGCAGGAACTGTATGGTCAGTGCTAGCAATGTCCTGACCGGTCCTGACGCCTCCTGCATTCTGCGGATCACTGTTTCTGCCGGAAGCAGGAAGAAATTCTCCTGCAGCTCATCGATCTGCTTTTTGACTGCATTCCGGATCTCCTTGGCCTGATCCCGGAGGACCGGATCCACACTGTCATCCTTTTTCCCCGGCAGCCTGTCAAAATGAATCCTGGAAAAAGCCTCTCCGAGTGCCTGATAGCTGTCCCTTCCGGCCACAGTCTCCAGCATTTCCACCTCTCTCTCCAGCATTTCACCATAATACCAGGGACCTGATGGCTGTTCTGCCAGCCTCACCGCCTCACGCAGCCTGTCAGCGTCTTCTCTTATACATATTAAAACATAATTTAACAAATACTCCACCCATTCCTGGGCTTCCAGTCCTGATACGTCTGTTATTTTATAATCCTCTTCCCGTTCCTTCAGCCATTCCTCCGGCCATGGATGACTGATGGCAAAGCCATGCAGCTTTCCTATGTATTCCTCGAGAGCCCTGTCACTGCTTCCTCCGGTAAAATATTCCACACAGGCATGAAACTCTTCTGTGCCTTCCTGATACCATTCCTCCAGAAGCTCTGTCAGCACATCCTGCTTCATCAGCTTCAGCTCACCCTCATCTGCGATCCGAAAGGCAGGATCCAGCCCGATATCGTTAAAATTATTCCTGACCACAAAGAGACAGAAGCTGTCAATGGTCGTGATCTTTGCATTGTGAAGAAGGGTGCTCTGCTTCTGCAGATGCTCATTTTCCGGATCCTCAAGCAGCGCCCTTTCTATGGCAAGGCTGATCCTCTCCCTCATTTCTGCCGCCGCCGCGCTGGTAAAGGTCACCACCAGAAGCCTGTCAATATCGACCGGAGCTTCCTTCCTGGTGATCATCCGTATGATCCTCTCAACCAGCACCGCTGTCTTACCGCTTCCTGCAGCCGCTGATACCAGGATATTCCGGTCATGGAGAGTGATCGCCTTAAGCTGCTCCTCTGTAAATGTTACTGCCATTGCTCTCCTCCCTTCCCAGATCCGTCTCCGGCTTTTTCCTGCATCATAGCTTCCCTCATTTTTTCCATAATGGCATCTCTGCCCTCATCCTTCAGTTCCCTGACCTGATAGCCCGGCAGCTTCTCATCAAAGCTGCAGACACTCCTGTATGCACAGTACGTACACGCTGTCCCTTGTCCCATTTCGCAGGGATTGACAGCCATATTCCCGGAAAGGATCTCCCGCCCAAACTGTCTGATCTTCTCATTTACATAACCGGAGATCACCTCGTAATCCTCCTTTGATACCACACTGGAGGAGGCAGAGAAGCTGCCGTCCTTTTTCCGCTCTACCGGGATCAGCATGGATTTTCCGGACAGGGTTCTGTCAAGAAGGCTCACCACCGGTTCCTCCGCACTGACAATTCCTGTTGTCCGCAGCTCCTTCAGCATCCGGTCATTTATTTCCTCCGGCGACAGCTCCTTTTCCTCCTTAACCAGGGGGTCTGCCACATGATAGTACAGAAGGGCTGCCGGTACTACCTCCTTTCCCGGATTCCTCCTTTTCTCCATTTCCACAGCAACATTCATGTAAACAACAAGCTGGAGCTGCAGTCCATAATACAGGGCTGCCAGATCAAATTTTTTGTTTCCGGACTTATAATCGATCACCTTTACATAAACATGCTCTTCATCCTCAAAGGTATCGATCCTGTCGATCCTTCCCTTCAGCTTCATCTTTTCGTGCTCCGACAGGGCGATATTTACGGCATCCAGATCCTCTACTCTCTGAAATGACATCTCAAAATGAGAAGGCACAAAGGCACCACCAAGAAGCTGTGTCTTCAATGTCCTGACCGTTCTCCTCAAAATCCGGAGGATCCGTTCCGTCATATATTCATAACGGGCGTTACTGTAAAGAATCGTTTCTCCATAAGAGGTTGTGCTCTCCAGCAGAGCCTCCTTCAGCCAGGCATCTGCTTCTGTTTCATCAAAATTGAACCAGGTTTTTCCATGCTCTGCAAGTTTTCCTGCAAAACGCTCCAGCACCATATGATATATGTTTCCAAGGTCTGCCGGTTCAAAGCTGTATTCCTCCCGCTCCCTTAGCTGCAGCCCATACTGCAGGAAATGGGAATAGGCACACGCTGCATACCGCTCCAGACGGCTGATACTGTTCTGCAGCATAGTGCCGTAAATTTCTCTGGCCACCTGTTCAGAGAGCGGTGAATGCGAGTATCCTGCAAAGGCTGCTTCTGTCATCTCTTCTGCAAGCTCCCTGTAATCCTCACTCTGCCGGTACAGCTTCAGAAGTGCTGCTGTTTCCTTTTCATGCTCCCGTCTTCCCTCCCTGTATGCCTGCAGGCCTTCTGCCAGCAGAAGCAGTCCGTCCCTTGGTCCGCAGAGTCTTTCTGTCACTGAAGTAACCATGTCCGGATATTCCTTATGAATACCCGGAAACATCCTCTCGATCAGGGAGATCAGATAGGAAGGCCTGATACTTTTTCCGTCACTGCCACAGCGTGCATAGGACAGATACAGCTGCTCTGATGGCTTCGTCAGATTCATATAAAGATACAGTCTCTGGATATACATTTCCTGCCTTGGTGTAGGCGCTAGCTCAATGCCGGAGGTCTGCAGGAATTCCCGGTCAATATCGGAAATGATACCTCCTCCCTGACCACTCTTTGGAATATTTCCATCATTTACGCCAAGAAAAAACAGAATCTTCACCTGCTTCAGCCGGGTCCTCTGGGTATCCCCTACGACAACCCTGTCCACACTGCCCGGAATGATCCCGATCTCGATCTCGGCAAAGCCGGCATCCAGAATATCCGCAAATTCCTGCAAAGACATTTCCTCATCCTTTAGAAGCGCCTCGATCTGCTCTAAAAGCTCCATGACAAACCGGTATACCTGGGCATATTCCCGTGCCTTTTCCGGTCTTCCATTCTCCTGGAACCACTGCTCATAGGACGCCAGCTTTGCTGCCATATCTGCCTGCACAATAAAATCATACAGCATTCTGACATATTCCCCGGCACTTCTGTGCTTTTCAAGCAGGGGTGTCATCTGCCGCATCAGTTTTTCTCTTGTTGCATTCAGTCCAGCTAGAAGTAACGCCTGTTTTTCTTCTGGTATCCCTTTTCCTTTTCTGACAAAGACCTCCTGATAGCTCTTCCTTCCCCGTATTCCTAGGGAAACTACATAATTTTCCAGCCTGTCGACCTCTTCCTCCTCAAAACCTGCCAGTCCGCTCCGCAGATAATGGAATACTGATTCATAGGAAAAGTTCGTCAGCACCATTTTCAGGCTGCTCCTTATAAATTCAATAAAGGGATTCAGCAGAAGTCCCCTTGTCCTGTCCATGAACATAGGGATCTCATACCGTTCCCCTTCCCGTTCCAGATAATCTCCATAGGTTTCCATATCTCCAACGATAACGGCAATATCCCGGTAGCTGTACCCTTTAGAAAGTACCAGCTCACGGATTTTTTCAGCCACAGCTCTTGCTTCACCTGCCGGAGAAAGACATTCTGATAGCTGCAGTGCTTTCGTTTCTCCTGCAAAAGGGGCAAAAGGATACCGGAACAGGCTCTTCTCCAGATGTGCCAGTGCCGGGTTCTGTAAAAAACGATATACCGGCTCTTCCTTCAGATAGACATCCTCCATCTTCTCTACACTGGCTTCCTCTGCCAGCCTACAAAGATCCCGGACCGTCTTTTTGCTTAGATAAAACAGCTCCTGATCCCCTGTCATTTTGTAGGGATCATCATGAATATCGATCGTTATGGAAACGATGACTCTTTCGGTCAACTCCATCAGACGCTGGATCAGCCGGTTCTGGATCGGTGTAAAGCCTGTAAAGCCATCAAATATGATCACACTGTCCCTGATAATGGCAGACTGCTCCACTGCCCTTGTCAGAAGCTCCAGCGTTTCCTCTGTCGTTATGAATTTTCCTTCCTTACAGGCAAGAAAAGCCCGGTAAAGCTCACTTAAGTCCTTCAGCTTCCCGGAAAGGGTTCCTCTTCTTCCTGCAAATCCGGCAAGCCCGTCCACATCCTCCGGTGTCAGACCATACTGCATGAACTCTGACAGAGCTGACTTTACCTCATGGATATAGCCAATCCGGTTCAGATTCTTTCCGATCACACTTAAATTTTCCCTGTGCTTTTCGGCGATCCTCCTGAGGATCAGACTCTTTCCTGTATCATCCAGTACCGTTTCCGTTGTAAAACCGGTTTCCTCAAAAATCCTGTGGGCCAGTCTCCCAAAGCTCAGTACATCAATATTCATGATCCCCTTTTTCTTACTGGCATTCACCAGGTCAAGCTGGGTCTGCATGGTAAACTGATCGGGAACCAGAAACAGAAAGCTGCGTCCCGGCTCCTTTTCCGCCCATGTGATGATATCTCTGTGAAGCCTGTGGCTCTTTCCACTTCCGGAAGAGCCAAAATAAAACTGCAATGCCATTTTTTCTGCACCTTTCTATAAAAAAGGGATCATCTCCTTCACCGAGGTAAAGATCAGATCCGGTGTGACCTCAGCTTCTTCTGCATCTGCCAATGTGGCCTCACCGCTCAGCACCAGTATCCCGGTATAACCGTTATTGACACCTGCTGCCACATCCGTGTATAAACGATCCCCCACCATAGCTGTTTCTGCCCTGGAGGTTCCTGCGCGCCCGGCCAGATAGTCCATAATATCCCCGCTGGGCTTTCCTACCACATGATCCGGATAGCGGAACGCCGATGCATGGATCAGTTCATGAAAAGAGCCGATATCCGGGATAAAGCCATCCTCCGTAGGACAATTGTAATCTGGATGGGTTGCAATATAAGGAAGCCCTGCCCTGACATGATCACAGACCCTGCACAGCTTTTCATAGGTCAGTGAGGTATCAAAGCCTGTCACGACCACCTCCGGATCATTTTCTGCAAGAAGGATCCCTTCCTCCTGAAATTCCCTTTGCAGAAGCTCGTTTCCAAGAAGATACACCCTTTTTCCCGGATAGTGCTTCTTCAGATAGGAAATTGTCGCCTGTCCGGAGGTCACGATCCTGTCCTTTGTCACAATAAGTCCCATGGCTGCCAGCTTCTCCACATAGTTTTCAGGCCCCTTGGAGGAATTATTGGTCAGGAAGATATACTGCTTTCCAGCCTTCTCCACTGCCTTCAAAAAGTCCACGGCACCCTCGATCCATTTCGTGCCAAGATAAACGGTTCCATCCATATCTAGGGCAAAGCAGGTAATATCCTTCAGCCTGCTCCTGATATCCTGGTTTACTTCCGGTAATTGTTTCATAATCTGCCTCTTTCTGTATGTAATCTGCTGTTCCCTATTCTAACACAAAAACAGCCTCCCGGAAAAGGCGGTTCTACTAAGGGATTTTTAGAGAATATTTGTAAATGACGTTTTCAAGCGGTATGAAGCAAAGAAAATCTAAATCGGAGGTAGCACTATGGCAGCTAAGAATTGCAGCCGAGGCAGTAACGAAAGGTTACCACCTCGGCTGTTTACTATTCACCCTTGAAATATTTTTCGGTTTGTTTATCAAATTCTGATACATATTCCTGATCCTGACGCACACGGAAGATACCATATTCCTTTGCAGCCTTTTCGATAGCCTGCTCATGGGATATTCTTCCTTTACCCTCAAGAACCTTACGGCAATAATTGCATCAAGATTATAGAAATCAAGATTACGTTTTACCTCACGACCACCTTCAATTTGAACTTGTTCCTTTTTGGAACAAGTTGCCTCACGAGTTAATTCTTCCTCTTCATAGATATTTCCCAAGTGCTTTGTGATAGCCTGAGACTTGACACCAAACAGCTCAGCCATAGCCTTTGTGGTAAGCCAGAATGTCTCATTTTCAAAATATACACTGACACAGACATTGGTATCATCTATCTGATAGAGGACGATATCATGTTTTTGTTCCATACGATGTAGTTCCTTTCAAAAAAACCATTCAAAAGTATTTGATAGGTGTCTATCTATTACTTCATTGTAAAAATCATCTAATCCTATATATAGTTAGCGTAGAACCGCCGTTCCCCATCGTGCGCAAAATCGCAAAATACAATAGGGGGATTATGACCTGAAAGTGACCATAATATCTATTCCACTTACATCCTCAGATGTTCCCTGATTTCTGCACCTTTCGGCTTCGCTTTTTATTAAATAATCCACAGTCTGCTTACCATAATCATCTATTGAAAGATAGAGCTTAATAAGATCCATCAGTTCATCCTCTGTTGACCATTTTCCTAATTTTTCAATAGCTTCCGCTGATAGTGTAGCAGAAGAAGCATCATCCGATTGCCCTAATATATAATCCGTCCGAACATCAAATAGTTCCGATAGTGTACAAAGCATTTCAAAATCAGGCTTCCTCTTACCTACTTCCCACATAGCAATAGTGCCTTTGGAAACTCCTAATTTTTCCGCTAAAGTAACCTGTGTATATCCATTTTTCTTACGTAATTCTTTTAATCGTGTTCCAAACATGTCATTTCTCCTATAATCACATAAAACACAAAGAATATATTAGCACAAAAAGTGAGAAAAAGGAACTGCTTTTTACATAATTTTATCATTTTCTATAACATTATGTGAGATTTTATATTGACTTCTATATCTATCTGTGCTAAAGTTATGGTGTAGTTAATGAAAATCCTTCTACGGAGGCTCTGCTCCATCGCCATGGAGTCATAGTCAATCAAAGTAAATAATAGACAAATATTGAGTCAATCAGAGTCAAACACCAGAAATCCGAGTCAATCAGAGTTCCGGTGTTTTTTTTTCCAATTTTTACGAAAGCAATTGATTATGGTGATGGATAAAACAACGATGAGCGTTCAGGAGCTTGACGCAGAGATTATCAGAGAGTTTGTAGAAAAGATTATCGTGTACAAGGCAGAACGTGTGGATGGTCATAGAGTTCAAAAAATCAAAATCATCTGGAATTGTATCGGCGAATTTCAAACACCGACATCTCATCAATAAAAACGGCATAGTCCAGTAATCGTAATCACTAAACTATGCCGATTTTCTTAAAGATATAAAATCCCTAATTTGTACCGCCTAAGGAAGGCTTTTTTGTCTGTGTCCGCTTCTTATACCTCGAAGTTTACACCAGTATCAGAAGGCTCGTCGTCATCAAACTTGTAATCCTTACCCGGAAGGACTGCATTCAGGATGATACCTGTCAGGGCACCTACAGCAAGACCGGAAAGGTTTACTGTGACTGCACCGATGCTAAAGGAGATCGCTCCTGCTGCACTGAAGTTGATACCAATGGAAAGCACCAGGATCAGAGCAGCGATGATCACGTTACGGCTCTTTGTGAAATCTACCTGATTCTCAACTACGTTACGGACACCGACTGCAGAGATCATACCATAAAGTACCAGGGAAACACCGCCCAGTGTTGCTGTCGGCATACAGGAAATGACTGCCTCGATCTTCGGTGAGAAGGAGAAGAGAATAGCAAACACAGCAGCAATCCTGATCACTGCGGGATCGTAAACCTTTGTCAGGGAAAGTACACCGGTATTTTCACCATAGGTTGTATTGGCTGGTGCACCGAACAGGGAAGCCAGCATGGTTGCAAGACCATCTCCAAGAAGTGTTCTGTGAAGTCCGGGATCCTTGATATAATTTTTGCCTACGGTTGATGAGATCGCAGACATATCACCGATATGCTCTACCATGGTAGCCAGTGCGATCGGCATGATGGTAATAGCTGCTGTGATCAGCAGGGAAGTATCTCCGCCCTTTAAAACAGAGAATACTGTGCTTTCATAGTGAATCGGGAAACCGATCCATGCTGCTTCCTTTACCGGTGTGAAATCCACATTTCCGGTTACGGCTGCGACTGCATAGGATACGATAACACCCATGATAATGGGAATGATCCTGATCATGCCCTTCCCCCAGATATTGCAGGCAATGACCACAACAATGGCAAGTACTGCAATCCACCAGTTAGCTGCACAGTTATTGATCGCTGACTGGGAGAGGTTCAGACCGATGGCAATGATAATAGGTCCGGTTACAATAGGTGGGAAGAATTTCATAACCTTGGAGGTTCCAAAGGCCTTGATCAGTGCTGCCAGGATCAGATACAGGACAGCGGAACAGGCAACACCAAAGCAGGCGTAAGGGAGAAGCTCCTTCTCTCCGTTAGGGGCAATCGCTGCATAGCCTGCGATAAAGGCAAAGGAGGATCCCAGGAATGCAGGTACCTTTCCTTTAGCTAAAAAATGGAACAACAGTGTACCGAGTCCTGCGAATAACAGTGTGGTGGAAACATCCAGACCTGTCAGTGCGGGAACGATAACTGTTGCTCCAAACATTGCGAACATATGCTGTACACCAAGAATCAGCATTTTGGAAACGCCAAGCTGCTTTGCATCGAAGATACCTGAATCTCCGACAGTTACATTTGCTTTACTCATCTCAATCTCCTCCGTATGTATTTACTGATTTCCCGGAGTATGAATCCCGTTCCCCGAAAAATCCTTTAGATACAACCTTATCAAAAAAAGAGATATCCGTCAAGCAAAGATCTGATTTCTTTCCTCCGGCGCTTCCATCCTCCGGCCGGGTCAGATTTCCCTTGTTGCCTTCTTCAGGAATTCCAGCTCTTCCCCTTCAAAATAAGGAGACAGCTTCTCATATACTGATTTATGGTATGCATTCAGTGTTTTCTTTTCACTTTCTTCCATAGCCGCAGGATCGATACCGTCAAGGTCAATAGGCACATAGGTCAGATCCTCAAAATGCATGAATTGACCATATCCGTTCTGCTCACCCTTCCGGCAGAGCAGCTCATTTTCCGTACGGATGCCATGGCTTCCTTCTATATAAATACCGGGTTCATCTGTCGTCACCATTCCCTCTTCAAACTCCCAGTCATTATCACTGCCGGGAAGCTCCTTATACCGGAAGCTGTTTGGTCCTTCATGGACATTCAGAAGATAACCTACCCCGTGACCGGTTCCGTGTTTATAATCCAGTCCCTGCTGCCAGAAAACCTCCCTGGCTGCCAGATCCAGATTGGTGCCCCTGCAGCCCTTCAGAAACCGGAGGCTCTTCAGGCGCATGACCGCCCTTGCTACCAGCGTAAAGTGCTGACGCATTTCCTCTGTGATCTCTCCCAAAATAAAGGTTCTTGTAATATCTGTCGTTCCTTCATAATAATGACCGCCGCTGTCTACCATGAGCATGCCTTTCGCCTGGATCGTACTGCAGGCATCCTTCCTTGCGCTGTAATGAATGATCGCACCATTGTCTCCGTAAGCGCTGATAGTTTCAAAGCTCGGCTCTATAAAGGAAGGATTCTGTGCCCGAAGGCTTTTAAGATGCTCTGCCACACTGATCTCATCCATGGGGATCTTTCCGACGTTCTTCTTCAGCCAGTACATAAAACGGGTCACGGCAATGCCATCCATCAGATGTGCCTTCCTGAGATTTTCCTGCTCCGTTTCATTCTTGACGGCCTTCATTCTCGTGGTAGGATTTGGACTGTCGATCAGTCTCTCCCTAGGGAGCTCCTTTAACAGCCGGTAATTGATCCGGTTCTTGCACACAAGGATCTTCTCTTCCTTATTTTCCATCCCTCTTGCTGCCACAAAATCATAAAAGCTGTCATAAGGTCTTAGGATAATATGGTTCTTCGCAAGATATTCCCTGATCTCCTCTGAAAATGCCTTCTCTCCGGCAAACAGATAGCTTTCTGTTTCTGTGATCGCCGCATAGGAAAGGAGCACAGGGCAGCTTTCCACGTCATCCGCACGGAGGTTAAACAGCCATGCGATATCATCCAGCGTGGTCAGATAATGGATCTCTGCCCCCTTCTCCTTCATTTTTTCACGAAGTCTTGCAAGCTTGCCCTCGCAGGACTCTCCGCTATAAGCTTCAGAAAGCTGATATACAGGGGTAAAGGCGAGCTGCGGCCTTCCTTCCCATGCCATGCCGCAGAAATCTCTGTCATACACGACCCGTCCTTCTGCAGCCTCTGCCAGCTTTTCGTATGCTTCTCCCTCTCCGGCTGTGACCACTCTGCCGTCAAAGCCAAGCTTCTGCCCTTTTTTCAGGATTTCTTTTATATAGTCCTTCACCGCAGGCACACCGGGCTCACCCATTTTCATCAGTGTGATATCACTGCAAGGGAGCTCTCTGGCTGCCTGGATAAAATAGCGTCCATCCGTAAAAAGTGCTGCCTGATCCTCTGCTACCACCAGTGTCCCTGCCGATCCGGTAAAGCCACTGAAGTACTTTCTTGCCATAAAATACTCACTGACATACTCACTATTATGATAGTCTGAGGTGGGGATCACAAGACACTGCACGCCTTCCTGTTTCATCACTTCTCTAAGTTTCCCAAGCCTTTCCTTTATCATGTGTAGCTGCCTCCCTGTCTTATTTTTTCATTTTCGGTTTAAAAATGAGACTTGCCAGATACCCGAAGATCAATGCTGCACTGCAGCCTGCTGCTCCGGCCCGGAAGCCCCCTGTAAATAATCCCATGATCCCGTCCTCACCTATGGCTTCCTTTACTCCGTTCATCAGAACGTGTCCAAACCCAAGAAGCGGAACTGATGCCCCGGCACCGGCAAATTCCACAAAGGGATCATAAATGCCCAAAAAGGAAAGGACTGCTCCAAGACATACCAGCAGCACCATGATCCTTCCCGGCATCAGCTTTGTTTTTTCCATCAAGATCTGCACAAGGGCACAGATCCCTCCACCTATAAGAAATGCTTTGCTATATTCCATACCTGAAATCCTTTCTGTCCGTATCTCCATCCGGTACTTCCCGGACACATACCCGGAACACTTTCTGCTGGAATATAGCATATCCTTATTTTTTCTTTTTATCCGGCAGCTGTACCAGAATCACTGCCGCAAATACAAGTATGCATCCAGACAGTTCCTGCAGGCTCAGTGTCTGGTGCAGGAGCACGAAGCCTGCAAGAACGGAGAATACAGATTCCATGCTCAGGATCAGGGATGCCACTGTGGGATCCAGATCCTTCTGCCCTATGATCTGCAGCGTATATGCCACGCCACAGGATAAAATTCCCGCATAGGCAAGCGGTATGACGCCTGCTATAAAGTCAGACAGTACAGGATGTTCAAATAAAATGGCTCCGATCCATCCGATCACACCCGCTACCAGAAACTGCAGACAGGAAAGCTCCACGCCATCCACCTTTTCTGCAAAATGGTCGATCACCAGAATATGTACGGTAAAGATCAGGGCACAGATAAATACAAGCAGATCTCCCCTGGAAAGCTTTAGTGTCTCTGTCATACAGAGCAGATACATGCCGACAGCTGCCAGAGCCGCCCCGATCCATACCTTTCCACTGGCCTTTTTCCCAAGGAAAATACTGGCGATCGGCACCAGGATAATATACAGTGTAGTGATAAATCCTGCCTTTCCTACTGTGGTATACATGATTCCAAACTGCTGGAACAGTGCCGCACTGCCAAGAGCAATACCACAGAGAATACCACCCCTCAGCGTAACCCCAAAGGGTGCGCCTTCCTTTCCTTCCTTTATGGCCTTCTGCCTTCTCGTGACCACAAGCGGTAACAATACCAGGGCGCCAAGGATAAATCTGGCTCCGTTAAAGCTGAAGGGACCCATGTAATCCATCCCGACGCTCTGTGCGACAAAGGCAACACCCCAGATAAATGCTGCCAGAAGCAGAAACAGACTGCTTTTCAGTGAACCTTTTTTCATTGCTGCCATGACTCCTTCAAGTATTTTTCACTGATCTCCTCTACAATATCCCGGATATTCCTTCCATCACAGGTGATGGTGATATCCGCCCATTTTTCATAGAGCGGAACTCTTTCCCGGTAAAGATCTTCCAGTGTATATCCTTCCTTCAGGATCACACCCCTTTTATGCAGATCCCCAAGACGTTCTGTAAGCTCCTTATAGGAAAGCTTCAGATACACCACGCATCCGATCTCTGACAGATGCTCCATGGCCTCTTCTCCGTATACCACGCTGCCTCCTGTAGCGATCACATGGCCTGACAGAGTAAGCGTTGCATTGATCCTGTTTTCAATTTCAAGAAATCCCTCTTCTCCATATGCCTCGATCAGCTGATAGAGAAGCCTTCCTGTCTGTTCCTGGATCACCAGGTCAGAATCAGTAAAGGAATACCCGAGCTTCTTGGCAAGCACCACCCCCACGGTACTCTTGCCTGCTCCCGGCATCCCGATCAGAATCACATTTTTCCCCTTCATCACTTAATCTTCCAGGGCGGCGATCACTTCTACTTCGCAGAGCACGTTCTTCGGAAGCTGCTTTACGGCTACACAGCTTCTTGCCGGCTTCCCGGTAAAGTATTTCTCATATACACTGTTGAAGGCTGCAAAATCTGCCATATCCGCAAGGAAGCAGGTGGTCTTTACCACATGCTCATAATCCGTGCCTGCTGCCTTCAGTATCTCTCCTGCATTTTCGATGGCCTGCTTTGCCTGTGCAGTGATATCCCCTGTCTCCAGCTCTCCTGTAGATGGAATGATCGGAATCTGACCGGATGCATATAACATACCGTTTGCAATAATTCCCTGGGAATAGGGTCCGATAGCTGCAGGTGCCTTATCTGTTGAAATCTTCTGTAACATGTTTTTCTCTCCTTCTCTACTCATCAAATTCTGCGGTGACGTAGTAGCCTCTTTCATTCTGGATGACAGCGCTGACACGTCCTTCTCTTGTCCTTAGTCTCTCACGGAAAGGAATATTGGGTGACATTGCAAGGGAAGGATCTATCGTATAATAGTAATTACTTGGCAGAACACCCTCTGTCACCGTGATCTGATCGCCTTCCTTCAAAAGTCCCGGACGCTCCATCTTGAATTCCATAGAACGCATCTCCACACCTCCTTTACACGTGCACATCCATTTTAATCAACTTTTCTGCTTTTTTCAATACTATTACATCCCGGACAGAAAGATCTGTCTGGAAAAATAAAACAGACTGCCAAGGAGCTTACCAAAAGCAGCTGCCGCTATGGCGATTCCAAGACCATGTCGGAAACCCATTCTCCTTGCAAAAATGGGAATGGAATCCAGCATCTCCGCAATGGCAAATGCCAGGCATCCGATAAAGCTCCCCGAAAAAAATCCGTAAAAGCATAGAAACACTGTTCCAGCCACTCTGACTACTGCTGCTGTAGCTTCCCCAAAGGGTTCCCTGGACAGCAGATAGCTTCCTGCCTGAAGGCAGTCCGGGAACACACTGGCAATGCACCCGAAAACCGTGCCAAGAATCACTGCCTCCTCCAGCGCAAATACTTTATCTGCCACATGCATCCTTCCAGCAAACCTGGGTATCAGCCCTACAGAAGAAAGCACGGTAAATACCCCTGCCGAGGAAAGCAGGCCAAAGGAAAACCCAAATATCCCCAGAAGGATCTGATCAGGAAGCATCAATGGTCTTGCCCTCCCTGTCTGCCGTTTCGATCAGTGCCTTATTGACATCTGTTTCATATACACGCATTTCCACCTCGATCGGCGTGGGATCCTTCGTCAGCCGTCTGCCCCCGATATGATTGAAGAATACGATGATCCCTACTGTGAGTCCAAGGGAATAGGCAACCTCCAGAATGGTATATCCCTGCGGCGTATATCCCATAACCTGTTCATATACCCTGGAAAAAAGCCTGTTGATGCTGATGTCATTGTGAAATGCCATAATGGTAAAGCCTGTTCCGAAGAAGCTGATCAGCATGACAAAAATCAGCCTGACCGTCTGCGCCATGGTTTTGTGCCGGCTCACATTGACCAGCTCGATCAATGTTGCATTTTCTCCTACACTCTCCACTGTAACGGCCGGGCATTCCTTTTCGATCAGCTCGATCACACGTAGAACGCTGATCACCTGTCGCTTTCTTTTCTCCTCCTGAAACTGATAAATCTTAAGTGCCTTCACCTTGGAAGTGATGCTCCTGTCAGAACAGTAAACGGAGGCAATGTCCTTTACACATACCTGTGCCTGCATTACCTCCGCATTCTGTTCTGCTTTTAAATATAAAACCTTTGATGACATACCATTACCTTCCTTTTTCTGAAGACTAGTATGTCATTTTTCTCTTCTTTTATTCTGATTTCAGTAGCATAAACTGCATTAATACCGGATCATGGTCAGAAAGCTCATAACGCCAGTCCATATTGGTATAATAATTTACGCCAACATTGTCAGAAACAATAAATCCATCCAGGGTATAGGTCTGTGTCTGTCCTTCCTGATAAGGCTCTCCTGCATCCCTGCAGCTGTTATGCTCTATATCTTCTGCCTTGGCAGAATCAATGGCAAGCCTAAAGCCCTCCGGCAGTGATTCCCTTGGGAAGGGCTGTGCCCATTCATCCGTATTTTCTATAACAGTCTGTTTCATGTTATGGTTAAAATCACCGCCACAGATGATATAATTTCCTTCCTTATAGTCTGCTTTCATATCCTCGTAGAGCATGGCAAGCTGTCCGTCCCTGACGGAAGCATCTGCCCCGTATGCAGAAAGATGTACATTATAAAGACAGAGGCTCTTTCCATTTTCCAGCGGGATCCTTGAAATGGAATAGCATCTGTCCAGATCCAGGAACCTGCTGAAGGACTGGGAAATAGGAAGGCTTCTTCTCATCGTATCTGTGATCTCGCTGCGCGAATAGGTCACGATTCCTGCCTGATTGGCACCATGGGGCTCCCACGGTGGGAAAAACAAAAATGGAGAATCATAATTCTCAGCAAAGGTGTAATAATAGCCTGTCACAAACTGATTCATCAGCTCCAGCTCATTCACATGATAGGATCTGGTTCCATCAATATCTACCTCCTGCATAAGCACGAAATCAGGATTAACTGTATTTACGATATCTCCCATTCCACAAATGCCGGCAGTCACGCTCTCCTCATCCTTCGCCCAGGAGCTCCTGCCCCCGTCCATAAAGAAGCTGTAGTCATTCCGGTAAGCCCCAAAACCAATATTATAGGTCATGATCCAGTAATACTTTCCAACCTCTACCTGACGATCCTCCTCAAAGGCTGCCTGATTCCCTGTTCTGTTGACCTCAAGAGTCAGCTTGTCCGGCAGCCTGTGATAGGACACCATGACATAGACCAGATAAGCTGCCACGATCAGCAGAATCACCAGTATGATAATTCCGATTCTTTTTCCTGCTTTTTTCAATATATAAGTCCTCTTTCCGATACAGCTCGATTCGTATCTGAACTTATTGTATCATGAGTATTTCCCAATGTCCATTTTGACTGGTGCCTACACGTTTTATAATACCCTTTCCTGTTTTCTTCATTCCGTTTTCCCTTCCAGCACCCTTATGAGCATCTCTCCAGCACCAGTGCGTGGGCAATTCCCGGTATGCTTTTGCCTTCATTGAAGCTGGTCTTGCTTAAAAGCGCTCCTGTAGGGACAAAGAGCACCCTTTTCCATTCGCCCTCCTCCAGCTTCTTTAAGATCAGCGCTGACAGTACCACTGCACTGCAGCCACAGCCGCTTCCTCCTGCGTGGGCATCCTGCTTCTCATCATAGATCTCAATGCCGCAATCCATATGCTTTCCGGATAGGTCAAAGCCTTTCTCAGCCAGCATATCCAGAAGCACCCGCTGGCCTACAAGGCCAAGATCACCGGTTATGATCCAGTCATAATCCTCCGGTGTTCTGCCAAAGTCTGCAAAATGCTGACAGATTAAGCTCGATGCTGCTGGTGCCATACATGCTCCCATATTCATGGAATCCTTCATCCCAAGATCCACGATCTTTCCTATCGTAAGCCCTGTGATCACTGCTCTGTCTTTTTTCCCCTTCAGGCTGCTTAAGATAAAGGCACCGCTTCCCGTTACTGTCCAGGTGGCCGACAGAGGTCTCTGATTTCCATATCCAAGCGGGTAACGGAACTCCTTTTCTGCACTGGCAAAATGGCTGGATGTCACACTGGCCACATACTGTGCCATTCCGCCAACGATCAGGGCCGCAGCCATGGCCAGGGAAAGTCCACAGGTGGAACAGGCTCCATACAAGCCAATCAGCGGGATCTGGAAGGATGCAAGGCCAAAGCTGCTTGCCATGGACTGTGCCAGAAGATCCCCGGCAAGCAGGAAACGGATATCCTCACCACTGAGCCCTGCCTTCCCTATGGCAAGCTGCAGTGTCTCCTTCTGCAGAGTGCTTTCTGCTTCTTCCCATGTATTACTGCCAAATTTATCATCTACTCCAACCATATCAAACAGATCGCCAAGGGGTCCATCTCCCTCCTTGCTCCCTGCTATACTGGCACTTGCCCTGATATAAACCGGCACAGGAATTTTAATGCTCTGCCTTCCCTGTTCAAAAAATGCACCTTTCCAGCTGTCCATAAAAAACCTCCAGATCAAATTACTTTTCTAGTAGTTTTTCTGATCTGGAGGTTTTTATACACGGAAATACAAATCCTGCAGTTCCAGTACCTTCTATCCGCTGATTCCCTTCGTCATCAGGAAATCCTTCCAAAGGTCATTGTACATACCAAGCAGATGGATCTGATCATGGGTATATTCCGCATTCAGATTTCCTTCCTCATCACAGACCGCCTCATTCATATCAATGTAAAAGATATGATAATTATCTGCCAGCGTGGCAATGGCATGATTTCTTCCTGTTATATTGCTGTTATTGAAGACTTTATCCTCTGTATCCTTCTTTTTACTCACCTTCATAATGCCCTGAATGATGATCCTGGCATCCGGATCCCACTCATGCAGCGTGTCCACGACCTCCGTATACTTTGCCATGAAATCCTCTGTGGTTCCTCTTCCAAGCTCATTGATACCGACCATGATATAGATCTTTCCATACTGCTTTTTCTTGAGAACCTCTTCTACTGTTCCCATGCCCTTGAAATTCTCATCCAGTACCTTATAGATCGTCAGCGATGTCTTACAGAGAAAATCCGCATGCTCCGACAGATCTGTATAATCATGGAGCCCGACCGTTCTGGAATCACCGATAAACAGGGCATCATCAAAGTAGCTCTCATCTACCTCCACAAAAGGATATTCTGCAGCCTTCTGCACTCCTGCATCTCCATAGATATCGGCTGAGATATGGCTTAAATACTCTTCCTCCGTACTGCCTCTTAAAGGCTCCGGTCTGTTCTCACCGTAAGGTGGCTCCTCCTGTGGCATACCACCGGCAGCATCATCTTCCTTTTCCTGTGCAGCGTTATTTCCACTGACAGTACTGTTTCCTGCTGCATTTCCACTGACAGTACTATTTCCTGCTGCGGAATCACTGCCAGAAGCTGTGTCGTTTCCTTCACCTGTATCTTTTGCACTGTCAGAGGTGTCATCGGTGTTTTGACCGCTTTCAGATGTTTGACCTTCGTTTTGACCATTCTGGTCATCCTCTGTCGGATTGGCAGCACTGCCCTCTGTCTCAACCGCCTGAGCGTCTGCAAATAACTGCCAGGGATAAATGTCCTCATTCATGGCAGTAAACAGAATCGACAGAAGCGGTCCCTTTTCCGGATGATACTGCTGATCCCGGTATATGTTATTTTTCCCGATCGCTGCCAGTATGGTAAATAAAATACCCGACAACAAAAGCAAAAAGAAAAACGGACTTTCCTTCAAATGTTTCATCCCTGCTCACCTTAAAACTGAAAATATAAAAATGGATTTTCTCCACTGCTTGCCATAAAATAAACCGAATACCAGAAGATCAGCAGAAGTCCTGCGATCACGAGTGGATTCTTTCTGTGCTTTTCCAGGAAATCAAAAACACCCGGAATACAGAGCAGTCCGCCTGCCAGGAAAAGCTTTCCATAGGTTCCTGCATATTTCAGGAAATCTCCAGTATTCACTGCAATGCCTGTGACGCCAAATACCGGGAAAAGCCTGCCAAAATAAATCAGAAGCTGGTGCAGATCTGTGATCGCAAAAATCACCCACGTCAACGGGATCAGAAACAGAACATACAGATTACGGAGCACCGGAAGCTTTTTCAGCCTTTCCCCATAAAACAGCTTTTCCAGCATGATAAACAGACCAAGCACAGCGCCCCACAGCAGGTAATTCAGCCCATTTCCATGCCACAGTCCCGTGATCAGCCATACGATCATAAGATTCAGGATCAACCTATTCTTCCTGCATCTGCTTCCTCCAAGCGGAATATACACATAATCCCTGAAAAACCTCCCAAGTGTCATATGCCATCTTCGGTAAAACTCCCCTATACTGCCTGATGCATAAGGATGATGAAAGTTTTCAATAAAATCAAAGCCAAGACATACCAGTATACCGGATGCCATCAGGGAATAACCCCAGAAGTCAAAATATAACTGTAGGGAATAGCCTGCTGCCCCAAGCCATGCCAGCGGCGTTGAAATACTCTGATAGCCGATCATCTGCAGATCATTCCACAGAATCGCCAGCCGGTCTGCCAGCAGTACCTTCATGCCAAGTCCCGCTGCAAAATACTTCATGCCGTCCTCAAGCTGTGAAAGACAGTAAATTCTGTTCTGCGGCTCAGTTCCTTCATTATAGCGCATGATCGGACCAGAGATCACCTGGGGAAACAGGGAAAAATACACAGCAACTGACAAGAATGATGTCTTTTCGAAAATCTCCCCTCTGTAATAATCTACCTGAAAGGAGATCATCTTAAACAGGTAAAAGCTGAGTCCAAGAGGAAACAGGCTGCTGTCCACGAAAACCGCAAGCATCTTGAAAACAAGAAGCACTGTGACATCCAGACTGATAATGAACGCAAGCTTTTTTTTCCTCTCTGTCCTTTGCCAGCTATGCATTTTATAGCCTTCGGAAAGCTTATGGATCTGCTGTCCCATAAAGTAATTACAAAGAGTCAGCAAAAGAAGCAGAAGAACATATTTCAGATCCCCTGATGCATAGAAAAGATAACTGCCAAGAAGCAGAACTACATCCTTATATTTTATGGGGATCAGATGATATATCAGTAAAAAAACAGGAAAAAAATAGAATATAAATTCCATCCCCGCAAAATTGACCATACCAGTTAACCTTCATTTCTCATTTGTTTCTATCATTGTAGCATCTGCCCTGTTAATCTACAAGGCACATTCTTTTCCAGAATCTTAAGTTAAGCTAAATATTCCTTTACATATTTTTTACAAAAATGCACATACTGAAATACAAATGAATATTATGGAGATCAATCGCTATGGAAGAAAAGAAGTCAGAAGAACAGCTCTCACTGGAAAAGGATTATGCCAGTTATGTAAAAAAGGTTACCCCCTGTCACAATTTAATTTTACAGATGCTGAAGGCATTTCTGACCGGCGGGCTTATCTGTACCCTGGGGCAGCTGCTCCTTGATTACGCAAAAAATACCCTGCAAATGGAAAAGGACATGGCCGGGAGCTTCTGCTCCATCAGTCTTGTCCTTGTCAGTGCCCTTTTAACGGGCTTTGGCCTGTATGCCCCTCTTGTAAAATTTGGAGGTGCCGGCGCCCTTGTACCTATCACCGGGTTTGCCAATTCCGTTGCTGCCCCTGCCATTGAATATCAGAAGGAAGGGCAGGTCTTTGGTATTGGCTGCAAGATCTTTACGATTGCCGGTCCCGTCATTCTCTACGGTATTTTCACAAGCTTTATCCTTGGGATCCTTTATTTATTCATCTTATAAACGGGATCCCCGGGGTATCCGCCCTTCAGCTTCTGCATGCCGCGCTGTACAGCATCCCTGGAATTCTTCCAGTCGGCATCCTTATTCCGGTAATCAAATTTCTCTACCAGCCAGTTGACATCCTCCTGAAGCCTTTCCATATTGCGCTCCATCAGAGCAAACATATCGTCATAAAATTCTTTTTTCTCCTTATCAGAAAGCCTGGTTTCCCCGGCTTCGCAGAGATCCCCGAAATGGTGCAGGCAGAACCCCTTGCCTTCCTTTATCTTCTTACGGAATTCCTCATCCCTCTTATACATATAGAAAAAGGTATCCATATATCTGTCATAGGTATCTGCAAACCGGTTACAGATATAGCAGGAGCCTTCTATCTGCTTCACCCAGGCGCTGATGCTGTTTTCCTCCTCCGGCGTTTTCCTGAATCTGCTGGCAAAGGAACTCTTTCCAGGTGTAAAGTGCTTAAACTGCTCCTTCATATCCCGGTTGATTTTCATATAATGCGTTTTCAGTATCCAGGCATTTCCAAGAGTGTTGCCATAATCAAACATCTTTTTGAAATGTGCCCGGCAAAAGCCTGCCTTATCCGTTTCTCCCCTTACATCACTTTCCATATAAGAGGATCCACTGCCCAGCACAAAGTCCATCAGATCCTGCTCTACCTCTCTTTCAATATAGCAGAAAGGACATTCATCATTGGCACTGACAGCATCATTGAGTGGTATCGTATACAAAGTTTCTTTCATTCTATGCCTCCCTGACACAAAGCCTTTCTAAAAGCAGCAGATACCCCAGTGCATCCTCCATGTAACGCTCCGGCTGGAAGGAGCCCTCAAAAAAGGCTTCTGCCATCAGCCCGTCCAGTGTAAGCTGCACCATCTTCTTCAGCTGATCCATGCTGATCCCATCCCGCAGGGACGTATTCTCTGTCCTTTCAAGTAGTCTGTCATACTGTTTCCCAAGGTATACCCGCTTCTCCCTGGTAGCTTCAAGTGCCTCACTGTTCTGCTCTCTGCCGCTTTCACTTAAGAATCGGATCAGATAAGGATAGGTGCGCATGACCTGCAGCTCACAGTTTTTGATCTGTCTGGTCAGTTTAAAAAAATCAGTTTCTTCCTTATCCACACCGGTATTCAGCTCCAGCAGAAGATACTTCACACTGTAATCATATACAAACGTATACAATCCGATCTTGCTGATAAAGTAGTGAAAGAGCAGTCCCTTGCTGATGCCTGCCTCCTTTACGATCTCATCTGTACTGGCATGCTCATACCCGTTCCCCGCAAACACCTTCAATGCAGCATTGATCATACGATCCTGTTTCTCTTTTTTGAGATCAAAAAATTTATCGTTCATATAACCCCCGTTCTCCCCATTGACCTTTCTAGTCGAAATTAAATATATCATATTTTCATGCGCTTCGCAATTCCTGTTGTCTATAAAACTTCGGTTTTTTCCTGTTTTTTGCTTATATTCTCTTTTCAATCCTGCAAAATAGTATTAGAATGTTGTTATTCTATAAGTGATCTTGAAAGGAGTTTTTCGATGTCTAAGAGTTTTGGTAAATTTTTACTTTGCAGCGCTTTAGTTGCCGGTGCCGCCTATGGTGCTTATTCCTATCTCCAGAAGAAGGATATCATTACCCATCCTGAAGCCGGTGATGATACTGATGATGATTTTGACGATTTCAGCGAAGACCTGGACGAGGATCTCACTTCTTCTAAGGAGCGTTCCTATGTTTCCTTAAATCTTGATAAGGCAGAGGCTCTTGCCACAGAGGCTTTCCATAAGGCCAAGGAAGTAATCACCGACTCCGTCCAGCAGGTAAAGGACACCGTGAAATCCGTTGCTGATAATCAGAGTGCCCATACCTCCTTTACCGATCTTTCCGAGATTGCCAGAGAGGATGTCAAAGAGGCTTCTGAAGCAGCTGAAGATACTGTAGAAGAATTCTTTGATGATGAAGATCCTGCGCAGTAATCCGGCATGAAATTTCCCGGATCATCTCCCAAATAATAAAATAAGACCGCATATCATTTACTGATATGCGGTCTCTTTTATCGTTATTTCTTACCCATCTGCTGAAGCAGCTCATCCTTTACTTCTCTTGCCTTATCCTTGATCCTGTTGTTTACTGTTGGCGTATTCAGGATATTATAGATGAGTCTGGATGAAATATCATATTTTTCAAATTCCATGGCAAGCACAGCGATCAGATACTCCAGTGTCACCTCGTCCATACCGCAGATCGGATAGCTTTCTGTCTGCCTGGCGGTGATCAGTCCATCCAGGGCATTCTTCAGGAAATCCTTTTCCTGCTCCTTGATCTCCTGCATTTTCTTATTGTAATCCTCTACTGCAGGATCCAGATTTTCACCCATGCTGCGAAGGAGCCATCCTGCCTTCAGACAGATATATGCCTTCTCACTGACCTTGCCGTGCTTTACGATCGTATTGGCAAGGCATAGCTTATAACGGTACAGTGCCTCCTCATAAGTATAGGTTTCCTTTTCCTCCTTTACCGGATGGAAATTTGCAGAAATATTTTCTTTGATCGCTTTGATCTGTCCTGCTGTCAGTCCCCCAAAGAATCTGGTAAGCGCTGCATAGCCACAGTGCGGACAGATCACCACATCATATTTCAATGGCTCCATCTGATCATAAAGCGGCCGAAGATCCCTGTCTGTTCCGAGAGAACGTAATTTTCCGGAACGGACTGTTTTTGCTTTAAAGCCCTGATAGCAGACCGGACATTCATAGCTCTTATCAAACAGGAATGTTTCTTCCTTCACCTCTGGTTTTTCCTCTGCCTGCTTTTCTGCCTCTTTATCCTCAGGCTGCTCATATACTTCCATATTTTCAAGACCTCCAAGTCCAATCTCGGAAAGTCCACTTAATAATCCAGCCATATTTTCCTCCTACGCCTTAGGTAATACATATGAGCTCTTCAGAGACACGATCCTGTTAAATACTGGTGCGCCCTCCACAGAGTCTTTGGAATCCACACAGAAATATCCCTGTCTGACAAACTGGAAGCTGTCATAGGGCTTTCCGTCTTTCAAAGCCGGCTCTAAATAACATTCCTTCAGCACGGTCAGGGAATTGGGGTTCAGGTTCAGGCTTCCATCCTCATTGTATACACCCTTTTCCTCATCTATAATATTTTCATAAAGTCTTACTTCTGCCTTCACTGCTTCCTTTGCGGGAACCCAGTGAATGGTTCCCTTTACCTTACGGCCGGTAAAGCCGCTTCCGCACTTCGTCTCCGGATCGTAGGTGCAGTGTACTTCTATGATCCTGCCATTTTCATCCTTGACGCAGCCGGTACAGGTTACAAAGTAGGCATTCATCAGACGAACCTCATTGCCTGGAAACATACGGAAGTACTTTCTCGGAGGCTCTTCCATAAAGTCCTCTCTCTCTATATACAGCTCCCTGCCAAAGGGTACCTGTCTTGTTCCCATAGCCTCATTCTCAAGATTATTAGCTACGGTGAGCATCTCTGTCTGATTCTCCGGATAGTTATCAATGATCAGTCTGACAGGATCAAGAACCGCCATCATTCTCGGTCTCTTCAGCTTCAGATCCTCTCTGATACAGTACTCCAGCATGGCATAATCTGCAGATGAATTACTCTTGGAGATACCACAGAGATCCACGAACATCTTGATGGACTCAGGTGTAAATCCTCTTCTTCTCAGGGCTGCGATAGATACAAGGCGGGGATCATCCCATCCGTCTACAATGCCATCCTCAACCAGCTTCTTGATATATCTCTTACCAGTTACCACATTGGTCAGATACATTTTGGCAAACTCGATCTGTTTGGGTGGATGAGGATACTCCAGTTCTCTTACGACCCAGTCATACAGTGGTCTGTGATCCTCAAACTCCAGCGTACAGATGGAGTGGGTGATTCCTTCAATGGCATCCTCAATGGGGTGCGCAAAGTCGTACATCGGGTAAATACACCATGCATCTCCCGTATGCTGATGGGACAGATGCGCCACACGGTAAATGATGGGATCTCTCATATTGATATTGGGAGATGCCATATCGATCTTTGCACGGAGCGTTCTTTCTCCGTCGGCAAAGCCGCCGTTCTTCATCTTTTCAAACAATTCCAGATTTTCTTCTACGCTACGGTCTCTGCTTGGATCATTCTTACCGGGCTCTGTCAGAGTACCACGATACTCTCTCATCTCTTCTGCAGAAAGCTCGGAAACATAAGCCTTTCCCTTTTTGATCAGCTTCACAGCACCTTCATACATCTGTTCAAAATAATCCGATGCAAAGAACAGCCTGTCTTCCCAGTCAGCTCCAAGCCATTTGATATCTGCCAGAATGGAATCTACAAATTCTGCCTTCTCCTTCGTAGGGTTGGTATCATCAAAACGCATATTGAACCTGCCGCCATACTCTTTTGCAAGTCCATAATTTAAAAGGATGCTCTTGGCATGTCCGATATGAAGATATCCATTGGGTTCCGGTGGAAACCTGGTGTGCACAGTATCATAGACACCCTCTGCCAGATCCTTATCAATAATCTGCTCAATAAAATTTCTGGAAACAGTTTTTTCTGCTTCTCCTTCGGTGGTCACATTTTCTTTCAGTTCTTTTTCGCTCATTCCTGTCCGATACCATAAGCCGCAGACCGGCTCTGGCTTTACCTCCTGCATTTTCCGTTACTCTTATCCCACATCATAGCACATTATTTTTTAATATGCTATTCCTTTCCGTGAGTTTTCTCCAGTTTCTCAAAATAATCTTCCAGCTTCTGATTAAAATAATTCTCTGTAAATTCCATATCAAGGATCCTGAAAATACTGGTTCTTTTCATTCTGCCGGCTGCCTTCAGAAGATGACCGCCTCCGCTCCCGTCCTCTCCGGCCAAAAGCGCTGCCAGCTCATCTGCATGAACCTCTTCAATACAGCTCCTGAGGGAAAAGATGATATCCTCCTCCAGAACCGCAAATACCTCACAGATGTGGATCTCTTCCACCTGTATCATGAAATCACTGATCATTCCAAGAATATTCGGATCACAGGGTGCTGACCTTACGATCGCATAATGAAAATCTTCATTGTATATGTGATGAAGCAGTGCCCTTCCGGCGATCTCCAGCTCCCGGAGGGACAGATTGGAATTTTTAAAAAGAGTGATCAGTCCCTTATCATAGGAAAGTGCATCCCGCATTTCTGTATCTTCCGATGCTGCAATGTCGGAAAACATGTTGGTGTCGCAGAGCAGTCCATAATAAAGAGCTGTCTTCAGCTTATCCTTGCCTTCAAAGGAATACCCCTCTGCCTTCATCATCTGCCACACCAGTGTAGAGCAGCTTCCAAGACCGGACTGGATCTCTGTCAGTGGGATTCCTGTGATCTCTACCTGATGATGATCGATCACCGCCACATTTTCCGCTGACAGGTGTGTCACATTTCCTGCGCCATACTGACAGTCAGTTGTGATCAGCAATCCCTTTACCGGTACATCCTGATCCTTCAGGTATACGACAGGTATATCAAGCTTATCGATCATCAGGAGCAGATTTGGCTTCTGGATCTGATTTACCCCACTATAAACCAGCCTGACATCCTTTCCCTTGTCTTTAAAATAACAATACAAGCCAAATCCTGATGCCAAAGCGTCAGCATCAGGATTGTCATGACATTGTATCGTAATTGGATTGAACTGTTCCAGCTGTTTCAGATTCATTTTTTCTTTGTTCCCTTCTGATTTTTCGGAAGGTCAGGTGCATATTTCTTTTCGAAATCCTCTCTTTTTAAGGGCTTGTCAAAATAGTACCCCTGGATCAGTCCTACATTCATTTTGGACACGATATAGAACTGGCCTTCTGTTTCCACTCCCTCGACACAGAGGTTTACACCGATCACCTGTGCCAGTTCAGCGATCATACGGACAAAGGACTTTGCATATACGTCCATTTCCAGATTTCTGATAAAGCTCTGATCCACTTTGATCACATCAAGCGGAAGCTCTCTTATATGGTTCAGGGAAGAATAACCGGTACCAAAATCATCCAGTGCGATCCTTACCCCAAGCTCCTTGATCCTTCCAAGAATTCCCTTCATTCTGTCCATATCATTGATGGCAAGGCTCTCTGTTACCTCCAGCGTCAGATTACAGGGACTTATCCCACTGTCATGAATAGCACTTTCTACAATTTCAACAATATCACTCTGCAAAAGCTGGATGACAGATAGATTGACATTCACCTTATAATCCGGATAACCGTTCTGATTCCAGTAGCTGCAGATCTTGCAGGCTTCCCTCAGGATATGGTTCCCGATCGGATTGATCAGTCCCAGATACTCTGCAAGCGGAATAAACTCTGCCGGTGAAATAAAGCCAAGCTCCGTACTGTTCCACCGGATCAGTGCCTCTGCACCTGTACACTTCGGCTTCTCACCCCTGATATCCATGATCGGCTGGAAAAAGATCTCAAACTCCTGATTGCCCTTGGCTGTCGCCTCACGCATATTCTTTTCCATATCCAGTCTTCTTCCTGATAGACTGCCAATCTCCAATGTGTAATTGGAAACTCTGTTCTTACCTGCCTTCTTGGACTCATACATGGCAATATCTGCCTTTTTGATGAGTTCATGGACGACCTCTCCATTGTCAGGGAACTCTACTACACCCATACTCATGGTGCAGTAGTAATCCGAATCCTTTAAAAACCAGGGTTTCATGAAGATGTCTTTGATTTCCTGGATGATCCTGTCAAGCTCCTGATAATGCTCAGGTGACACAATAATGACAAATTCATCACCGCCCATACGGTAGCAGGTATTCTCAATTCCTTTGATTCTCTGAAAATTATGTGCGATCGCCTTTAGCAGTACATCACCATACTGATGTCCCAGTCCGTCATTGATATGCTTGAAATCATCCAGGTCAAGATAAAGGAGCGCACCCTTTTTCTTCTTTTTACCGGCTTCATCCACATATCTTGCCAGATCCCTTTCACAGCACATTCTGTTGGAAAGTCCTGTCAGAAAATCGGTATGAGCCTGCTGTTCCAATTTCTTCTGATATACCTTTTTCTCAGTCTCATCGTACAGGGCAACCAGCATTACATTTCTTCCGTCTACCCAGCACATTTTTGTATAATAAACCTCAAACCACTTGCCGGGATCCTCAAGGAACAGTTCCCCGATTCCTTTCTCCGCCACAATCGTCTTTTCAAGCAGCTTGTTGATATTTCCGTTTTTCAGTTCTTCACCGAAAATGCCACGCATATTCCGGTTGGTGAACAGGCTATTCCCCGTTTCAAAATCCCTGACATAAACAGCGCCGCCCACATTATCAAGAATAGTTTCCAGACAGGCATAGGAGCCTGCCAGCGAATTCTTCTGGATCCTTCTTGTAAGGATACTCTGCAGGATCTTCATGGCATCCGCCAGGAACTTGATCTCTTCCTTCTGCCAGATCCTGTCCTCCCTTTTCTCCGTGAAAACGCCATACATATCGACCTTTCCAAGGATCATGATGGGAATTACCACAAGTGCATGGATCCCAAATGTTTCCAGCTCTTCTCTTTCTTCCTTCTTAAGTCCTGAACTGTCAGATAAAATAAAAGCCTTATCATCATCCTTGATAAAGAAGGGCTTTTTCTGAGCTGCATCTGCCTCCAGTCCCCAGACCTCCTTCTGGTTACACCAGTGAGACAGGATATCGATCTCATCCCTCTGCTTTGTCCTTCTGCACAGAGCTGCTGTGCTTAAATCCAGAAAGCTTCCTACTGTCCGCAGGATCCGGAGCATTAATTTCTCAATTGCATCATCATTTTCCAGAAGCTGGATGATCTCTGCCAGTGCTTCTGTACGTTTCAGGTTGGCTTCCAGTGCCTTGGCCGAATACTGGCTTCTCCGGCTCTCTGCTTCTGCATTCAGCGTATGGGCTGCACTGCTGACCAGATCCCTCGAAAACTCGCTGACGGCATCGATCACGCGGTTAAATGCCCTCGCTGTGATCATGGATTCAAAGCCGAGCAGTCCTGGCCTGTCATTCTCTTCTTCCTCAAAGTCATCAGAAAGCACACCAAAGATCACCCAGTTAAGAACAGGTCTTCCAAACGCCCTGGCAGTGATCACTGCCATGCGCAGGTTGGAATACCCTGTCTCTTCAATTGCCTGATCCTCAAGTGTGCTTTCACATACTCTCGTAAGCATATTCTGCAGCTGTTCCTGATCAATGGCCTTCATCAGCCTTGCTGCTTCATCAGGATTGCCGGAAAGGGCTGTGAGAGGAGTCCCATCGCAGTCTACAAAGCATGCAAATACATTTACTGCCTGGCACAGAAGCTTCTGCCATTTCTCCAGATTTTTCTTCTCCTTGAGGTTCTGTATCATGTATTCACTATCTGTACTGTACTTTTTTTTGTCAAACTCAACTGTCGACATGATGTTCTCCTCTTTTCTGCCGCATTCTATTTTTATTCATCCACGCTGTAGTTAGGAGCTTCCTTGGTGATATGGATATCATGAGGATGGCTCTCCTTCAGGGAAGCTGCTGAAATCTTGACAAATCTTCCCTTCTCCTTTAGCTCTTCGATGGAAGCTGTTCCACAGTAGCCCATACCGGAACGGAGACCACCCATCAGCTGGAATACAGTATCTTCTACAGTTCCCTTGTAAGCCACACGGCCTTCTACACCTTCCGGAACCAGCTTCTTTGCATTCTCCTGGAAGTAACGGTCTTTGCTGCCGTTCTCCATGGCTGCAATAGATCCCATACCACGATATACCTTGTATTTACGTCCCTGATACAGTTCAAAGGTTCCGGGGCTCTCATCACAGCCTGCAAAGATGCTTCCCATCATGCAGACATTTCCGCCTGCTGCGATCGCCTTGGTCATATCGCCTGAGTACTTGATGCCGCCATCCGCAATGATCGGGATGCCATATTCCTTGGCAACTGCATAGGAATCCATGATTGCAGAGATCTGGGGTACACCGATACCTGCTACAATACGTGTCGTACAGATGGAACCGGGACCGATTCCTACCTTGACTGCATCAGCACCTGCCTCGATCAGTGCCCTTGTTCCTTCACCGGTTGCCACATTTCCTGCAATGATCTGCAGCTCCGGGAATTTCTCCTTGATCATCCTGACGCAGTTCAGTACATTCTGGGAATGTCCGTGTGCACTGTCAAGAACGATCACATCTACCTTGGCATCTACAAGAGCTGCTACTCTGTCAAGTACATTGGCTGTAATACCAACACCGGCACCACACAGCAGTCTTCCCTGTGCATCCTTGGCTGAAAGAGGGTACTTGATCGTCTTCTCGATATCCTTAATGGTGATCAGTCCTACCAGATTATAATTGTCATCCACGATAGGAAGCTTTTCCTTTCTTGCCTTGGCAAGGATCTTCTTTGCTTCCTCCAGTGTGATCCCTGCCTTGGCAGTGATCAGTCCTTCACTTGTCATGGATTCCTTGATCTTCTTTGTAAAATCTGTTTCGAACTTCAGATCTCTGTTGGTAATGATACCAACGAGCTTTCTTCCCTCTGTGATCGGGACACCGGAAATACGGAACTTGGCCATCAGTGCATCGGCATCAGCCAGTGTATGATCCGGAGTCAAAGAAAACGGATCGGTAATAACACCGTTCTCAGAACGCTTTACCTTGTCTACCTCTTCTGCCTGTGCTTCGATCGACATATTCTTATGAATAATACCGATACCACCCTGTCTGGCCATGGCAATCGCCATTCTGTGTTCTGTTACTGTGTCCATTCCGGCACTCATCATCGGAATGTTCAGCTTGATTTTTTTTGTCAGCCAGGTTGTAAGATCTACCTGATTTGGGATTACATTGGAATAGGAAGGTACAAGCAGTACATCATCAAATGTAATTCCTTCGCCAATTATCTGACCCATTTTCTCTCCTCCTGTTATATTCTTTTTTTAAAAGATCATTTAATCTTTAAAAACCTTTCTGGGAGCGACGAACTGCATCGCCTTGACCATTTCCTCACTGGGCTCGAAAATGACCTTCTGATTGCCCTCATAATAAAATACAAAGCGCTTATCCGGCTGTTTCTCTTCTCCGGAGCTGTAATCAACATTCTTACTGGTCTGTCTGTTTTTGAAATTGTCCAGGTGCCAGGACTTGACAGGTGCAACGATTTCCATTTTGTCGAGAGAATAAACCGCAGCTCTCTTTCTCTTGCTCTTGGCCATGACCTTGTCCACCGTCAGCTCTCTGTCAAGATAGAGATACTCATACTCGAGATCGGTATTCATATAAACAAAATAAGCTGCAACACCAAACAGGATCGCCGGGATCAGTGCTATGATAAATACCATGCCAACCAAGACAAATCCGACTGTAAGCATGATCAGAAGTATCTTTAAAAAGGACATATATCCCGGTGTTTTTCTTTTTACCAGACATTCCACATAGGTTTCGTTCATTTTATCTGCCTTTCTTTTCTCTATATAGTTTCAAAGCCTTACCCGATAATGATAGTATATTTTCAGTCAACATGCAAGTGCTGCTGCCCATCTGAAAGTTTAGTGTCTGAAAATTTAGGAAAATTTCACAGATTGCATATTTTGTTTCGTTGACAGTCAATTTTTGAAAAGCTATGATATGAGTTAGAGGCTATTTTAATATACCTCTTTTAAAATTGCAAGAAAAACAGAGGAATTTATATGTTTGGTGAAAAGAAACAGAAGAAAAAGTACACAGGTGTACGGGATGAGATCCGGGAGCAGCAGAAAAAAACAAAGGATATGACTCTGAAGGAACGGCTTGCCTATTTCTGGTTTTATTATAAGGTACCTTTCATTGCCGGGATCGCAGCCGTTATTTTCCTGTCCGTCATGATCCATGATATGATCACAGCAAAGGACTATAATTTTTATGCACTGATGCTGAATTCCCAGAATCTGAACGATACGGCCATCAGTGAATCCTTCAGTGAATATGCTGACCTTGATAATGAAAAATATGAATGCTACATTGATACGATGACGACTCTTTCCTTAAAGGACTACACACAGTACGACATGGCAACCTATCAGAAGATCATTGCGCAGGCAGCCACCAATGATTTCGATGCCCTTGTCCTTGATTCAGCCGTCTTTTACAAGCTTTCCATCAGCGGCTTTATGGTGGATCTCCGGACTGTCCTAAGTGAAGAAGAGCTGGCTGCCTACGAAGGAAATATCTATTATATAGACCAGGCTGCCATCGACAGGGCTGATGAGGCTGACTCGGATGATCCGGAAGCCACAGCGTTTTACAGCAAAATGGAAAATGCCACCAATGCTGTGATCAAAGCAGATGCCGAGGAACATAAGCATCCAGAGAACATGGAGGAGCCTGTTCCTGTCGGTATTTATATAGAAGACAGTCCCTTTATAGAGAAGACAGATTCCTATCATGGTCTGATCCCAGTCTTTGGAATTGCTTCTACCAGTCAGCGGATGGATAAGGCTGCCACATATCTTTCCTATTTATATGATGACAGCATTCCCTTTGAAGCGATGGTTCTGCAGTGACTTAAAAACCTCCTGCGAGATATTCCTGCAGGAGGTTCTTTTTATCTTTGTCAGCTTTTATTCTTTTATTCAGGAGCTGCTCAGATCCTTGCTACTACGAAAATATCGTAGATCGCCTTGATGGCTGTCTCGAAGTCATCATTGGCAACACCGATGATGATATTCAGCTCACTGGAGCCCTGGTCGATCATCTTGACATTGACATTGGCATGCGCCAGTGCGGAGAAGATCCTTCCGGCAGTTCCTCTTGTGGACTTCATGCCGCGTCCTACGACGGCGATCAGTGCCAGGTCGGCCTCGATATCAATGGAATCAGGGTCTGCCAGTCTGTGAATGGCAGAAACCACCTTCTGTTCCTTATCCATGAACTCATCCTGATGAACAAATACGGTCAGGGTATCGATGCCGGACGGGATATGCTCAAAGGAAATACCATTGTCCTCAAAGGCCTGCAATACTTTGCGTCCAAAGCCTATCTCAGAATTCATCATGGCCTTTTCAATATTGACAGAACAGAACCCCTTCTTTCCAGCTACACCGGTAATGGTGTACCTGCACTTCTGGCAGGTGCTTTCCACGATCCAGGTTCCTGTATCCTCCGGACTGTTGGTATTGCGGATGTTGATCGGGATCCCCTCTCTTCTTACCGGAAAGATTGCATCCTCATGGAGAACGCTGGCTCCCATGTAGGAAAGCTCCCTCAGTTCTCTGTAGGTGATAGTATCAATAGCTTCCGGCTGGTCGATGATCCTGGGATCTGCGATCAGGAAGCCGGATACATCTGTCCAGTTTTCATATACATCTGCCTTGACAGCCCTTGCCACGATAGAACCTGTCACATCCGAACCGCCTCTTGAAAAGGTCTTTACCCTGCCGTCTGCGTAGGCACCGTAAAAGCCGGGCACAACAGCCTTTTCCACATCCTGCAGTCTTGCGCTTAATATCTCATTGGTTACTTCAGCATCAAATTCACCATTGTCTTTAAAACGGATTACTTCAGCGGAATCAATAAATTCATAGCCAAGGTATGCTGCTATGATAATACCGTTCAGATATTCTCCACGGGAAGCCGCATAATTCTCGCCGGTCTTTTCTTTAAAGTTCTTCTCGATCAGCTTAAACTCATCTGCCAGAGACAGGGAAAGAGAAAGTCCATCGATGATCTCCTGGTATCTTTCTGCAATGGCTTTCAGCTCTTTCTTGAAATCTGCGCCCTCTTCTGCCAGATGATAGCAGCTATAAAGCATATCCGTTACCTTGGTATCCCCTGAAAAACGCTTTCCCGGGGCTGAAGGAACCACATATCTGCGTTCCGGATCCGCATGGATGATATCTGCTACCTTCTGAAACTGTTCTGCGCTCGCCAGAGAGCTTCCTCCAAACTTAACTACCTTTTTCATTTTCCATTCTCCTCATTTTCGAAATCTTCGATCCCGTACCTGTTTTCACAGGATATATCTTATGCTTCCATCCTGATACGGCTGATGATGCCTACTGCATCTGCTTTTTCATTAAATTCCTTTTCACTCATCACATCGGTCACGAATGCAAACTCACCCTCCACATCTGCTTCAATGGCTCTGACGGATTTGAAGGTATCAATGGCTTCTTTTTCTTTTGCCACATCCACTCTGACGAAAAATGCCCTTCTTGCCTCACTGACATCAGAAACCTTCACATCCTCATCATCCCAGAAGCACATGATCACCTTACCAATATGTCTTGCACAGTCAACAACGTCAGATACGACAGCACTTGCAGTGGGAAGCTTTCCTGCTCCCTTACCATAGTACATGGAATCGCCCAGCATATTACCGTGTACGCAGACTGCGTTAAATACATCATTTACCATATAAAGCGGATTGTCACGACTGATCATGAACGGTGCTACCATGGCAAAAAGCTTTCCGTCTACTTCCTTGCTCTGTGCCAGAAGCTTGATGGTTCTGCCCATAGCCCTTGCATAAACGAAGTCTGTTGCTGTGATCTTCGTGATACCCTCTGTATAGATCTCTTCATATTTTACATTTTTGCAGCACATCAGAGATGAAAGGATGGCGATCTTACGGCAGGCATCATAGCCTTCCACATCAGCCTCCGGATTTCTCTCTGCATAGCCCTTTTCCTGAGCTTCCTTCAAAACAGCCTCAAAATCTGCACCCTCTCTGTCCATCTTAGTCAGGATGTAGTTGGTAGTTCCGTTCAGGATACCGGTGATAGCATCGATCTTCTCTGCTGTCAGGGAGTAGTTCAGGGGACGGATGATCGGGATACCGCCGCCTACACTGGCCTCAAAGAGGTAGTTGCATTTGTTCTCATGTGCCACACGGATCAGCTCAGGTCCATGGGCAGCAACCAGCTCCTTATTGGAGGTACAGACGCTCTTGCCAAGGCTCAGAGCTTTCTTTGTAAAGTCATAGGCGGGCTTTAAGCCTCCCATGGTCTCACAGATGATCTTTACTTCCGGATCATCCAGGATCATATTAACATCGTGCACCACCTTATCCTCATAAGGATCCCCCGGGAAATCCCTCAGATCCAGAATGTATTTTACATTCAGTTCCTCTCCGGACTTCTTGTTGATCTCAGCCTTGTTCTTTTCAATAACCTCTACTACACCGCTTCCTACGGTACCGTATCCTAACACTGCTACCTGTATCATATTCGTTTCCTTTCTTTGTGAGACTTATGCAGGATTTCCTGCAGCAGCCTAAATTATTCTTTCGCTAAAAGTTTTACATTTCTGACACCCTTCTGCGCTTCCATGGCTTCCAGCATATCTGAAACATCTCCTGTCGTCGGGAGAACCTGTATACTGAGGCTTAAAGATGCCACGCCATTGATCGGAATACTCTGATGGATCGTCAGGATATTGGCTCCGAACTGTGCGATGATCTTCAGCACATCGGAGAGAAGCCCCGGCTCATCCTCCATCTGAAAGGTAAGAGTGATCGTCGTTCCCTGGGAATGCTCATGGAACTCAAAGATATCTTCCTTGTACTTGTAAAAAGAGCTCCGGCTGATCCCCACCTGATCGGCTGCTTCATTGACCGTATGCGCCCTGCCGCTGTCGAGCAGCTTCTTGGCTTCCACTACCTTTAAAAGCACCTCAGGCACCGCCTGCTCCTTTACAACATAAAATCTGTTTCCCATGAATGTTCTCGTCCTTCTATAAAAGACATTTGTACGTCACCGAGGGATATTCTAGCACATTCTTTTTTTAAAGGCAAGAAGAAAATAAAAAAGAAGGTCACCACCAGCCAGGCAGTGCCTTCCTTTTAATCTTTTCTACAGCAGTTCCTTCAGCATCTTGTTGATCATGCCGGGATCTGCCTTGCCCTTCATGGCTTTCATGGTCTGTCCGACCAGGAAGCCGATCGCTTTTTCCTTGCCGCTCTTATAGTCCTGCACAGACTGGGGATTATTTGCGATCACTTCCTCTACAGTCTTTCGCAGAGCCCCTTCGTCATTGACGGTCTTTAAGCCTTTTTCCTCTACATACTTCGCAGGATCCACATCGCTTTTGAAGATCTCTTCAAAAACCTCCTTGGCTACGGAGCTGTTGATCTCCTTCTTATCCGCCATGGCGATCAGCGCAGCCAGATGCTCCGGTGAGAAACGGATATCCTCCGGCTCCATGTCATTTTCTTTCAGAAGACGGAGCGTTTCTACCATCAGCCAGTTGGAAACCTTCTTGGGCTGTGCCCCAAGGGCAACAGTAGCCTCAAACAGATCTGCCATGCGCTTGCTTCCTGTGATGATATCAATATCATACTCAGGAATGTCAAACTCTTCTTTATATCTTGCCATCTTTTCTTCGCGGAATTCAGGCTGTCTTTCTCTGATCCTGTCAAGGAATGCTTCATCAACCTCTATCGGTACCAGATCAGGATCTGGGAAATAACGGTAATCCTGGGCGTCCTCCTTACTTCTCATGGCATAGGATTCACCCTTATTGTCATCCCAGCGTCTTGTCTCCTGGATAACCTTTTCTCCGGATTCCAGAAGATCGATCTGACGTTCTCTTTCTCCTTCAATCGCCCTAGCGATAGCCTTGAAGGAGTTCAGATTCTTCATCTCGGTACGGGTACCAAATTCTGCCGCTCCAACCTCCCTGATGGAAAGGTTGACATCGGCACGCATGGAGCCTTCCTGCAGCTTACAGTCAGATGCACCAAGATACTGGATCGTCATACGGAGCTTCTCCAGATAGGCGATCACTTCTTCTGCACTTCTCATGTCAGGCTCGGATACGATCTCGATCAGCGGCACACCGGAACGGTTATAGTCCACAAGAGAACAGTCATTCCACTCATCATGAACCAGCTTACCGGCATCCTCTTCCATATGGATCTCATGGATCCCCACATACTTCCTGCCCTTTTCTGTCTCGATCTCTACCTTACCATTGCGGCAGATCGGCAGATACAGCTGGGAGATCTGATAGTTCTGCGGGTTATCCGGATAGAAATAGTTCTTTCTGTCAAATTTACAATATCTGGTGATATCGCAGTTTGTGGCAAGTCCTACCGCCACTGCGTATTCCAGCACCTGCTTATTCAGTACGGGAAGGGATCCCGGCATACCGGTACAGACCGGACAGGTGTGGGTATTGGGTGCACCACCGAAGGCTGTGGAACATCCACAGAAAATCTTGGTCTTCGTCGCCAGCTCTACATGCACTTCCAGACCGATGACGGTTTCATATTGCTTTTCCATGTCAGTTCTCCTCCTTCCTTACAAATGCACCTCTTGCTTTTTCATAGGTATAGGCGGCACGGATCAGATTCTTCTCCTTGAAGCAGTCACCAATGAGCTGCATACCGATCGGCAGACCCTTACTGTCCCTGCCGCAGGGAATGGAAAGTCCGGGCAGTCCGGCCAGGTTGATGGAAATAGTGTAAATATCTCCAAGATACATCTGGATCGGATCGCTTAAGCTCTCTCCGATCTTCGGTGCGGTAGTGGGTGCTACCGGTCCGAGGATCACATCATACTTGGCAAAGGCTTCGTCAAAGGCCTTTTTGATCAGTGCCTTCACACGCAGCGCCTTCAGATAATAAGCATCATAATAGCCGGAGCTCAGTACAAAGCTTCCCAGCATGATTCTTCTCTTTACCTCAGCACCAAAGCCCTCAGAACGGGATTTCTTGTACATATTGTGAAGTCCCTGATATTCTTCGGTACGGTATCCGTATTTGATGCCGTCAAACCGCTCCAGGTTGGAGCTGGCTTCTGCTGCTGCGATCGTATAATAGGTGGGGATCGCATATTCCACCAGGCTTAAGTCAAATTCTTCTACGATGGCTCCTTTTTCCTTCAGAACCTCTGCTGCTCTCAGGACGGCTTCCTTTACTTCGGGATTTAGACCCTCTCCAAAGTAATCTCTCGGAATACCGATCTTCATTCCCTTTACATCCTCTACGAGCGCAGAGGTAAGGTCAGTATCCAGTCTTTCTACGGAAGTGGAATCCTTGCTGTCATGGGACGCGATCGCTTCCAGAATGGTCGCACAGTCCGTCACATCCTTGCAGAGGGGTCCGATCTGGTCAAGTGAGGACCCATAGGCGATCAGGCCGTAACGGGACACCGTACCATAGGTAGGCTTCAGCCCCACAACACCACAGAAGGATGCGGGCTGTCTGATCGAACCGCCGGTGTCAGAGCCAAGGGCATAGAAGCATTCCTCTGCTGCCACTGCTGCCGCACTTCCACCGGAGGATCCACCCGGTACATGCTCCGGGTTCCAGGGATTTCTTGTCACACCATATGCAGAAGTTTCTGTAGTGGAGCCCATGGCAAATTCGTCCATATTAGTTTTGCCAAGGATCACAGCCCCTGCCTTCTGAAGGTTTAATACTGCCTCTGAGGTAAAGGTGGGTACGAAATTATAAAGGATCTTAGATGAGCAGGTGGTCAGCAGTCCCTCGGTACACATATTGTCCTTGATGGCTACCGGCACACCGACAAGAGGTCCGCTTAACGTTCCATCATCAATCTTTTTCTGGATCTCCTCTGCCTGCTTTAAAGCGCCTTCCCTGTCTATGGTCACATAGCAGTGATAGGTGTCTTCCTTTTTCTCAATATTGTCAAGGACTGCCTCTACGGCTTCCTTAACGGTGACTTCATGCTTTTTGATCGCCGCTGCAAGCTCTACGGCAGTCATGCTTAATATACTCATATTCTGCCGTCCTCCTATTCAAATGTACGGGGTACTACGAACATCCCGTCTTTTTCTTCCGGTGCATTTTTCAGGATGGCTTTCCTGTCATCTCCATTGGTCACCACGTCCTCACGGAATACGTTGCTGACATGGAACACATGGGACATGGGCTCTACTCCTTCGGTATCCAGTTCGGAAAGCTTGTCAATATAATCAAGCATGCTTCCCATATCCTTCTTGGCCTGCTCCTTCTCTTCTTCAGAAAGCTCAAGCTTGGCAAGGATTCCTACATAATCAATGGTTTCGTCTGAAATGATATTTGCCACGTTTTTCTTTCCTTTCAAAAAACTTCAGATACTAATCTCTTGTGACGATGGCGGAGCAGCCCATACCGCCGCCTACGCAGAGGGTTGCAAGTCCCTTCTTTGCATCTCTCTTTGCCATCTCATGAAGCAGGGTAACCAGAATACGGCAGCCTGATGCTCCTACCGGGTGTCCCAGTGCAATGGCACCACCGTTTACATTCAGTTTGTCCATATCAAAGCCAAGGTCATGTCCTACGGCTACGGACTGTGCTGCGAACGCTTCATTTGCCTCGATCAGATCAAAGTCAGAGATCTGGTAGCCTGTCTTCTTCATAACCTTTCTGGTAGAAGCCACAGGACCTACTCCCATGATACGTGGTTCTACGCCTGCCAGCTCGCCGCCGATCCAGGTTCCCATAGGAGTAATGCCAAGCTCCTTTGCCTTCTCTTCGCTCATAACGATGATAGCTGCTGCACCATCGTTAATGCCTGAGGAGTTGGCTGCTGTTACGATACCGCCTTCCTTAAATGCGGGACGGAGCTTACTGATACCCTCTACGGTAACACCCTTACGGGGACCTTCATCTGTATCAAAAATAATGGTTTCTTTCTTTTTCTTTACCTCTACCGGAACGATCTCATCCTTGAAACGTCCTTCCGCCTGCGCCTTTTCACACTTGTTCTGGCTCCATGCGGCAAATTCATCAAGCTGCTGCCTTGTAAGTCCCCAGTCCTCTGCTACGTTCTCTGCTGTCATTCCCATATGATAGCCTCCAAAAGCATCATGCAGGGCATCACGCAGAAGCGCATCGTCCATCATGGCTGCTCCCATACGGTAACCGAAACGTGCATCATAAAGAAGGTAAGGTGCCTTGCTCATATTCTCCATACCACCTGCCACGATGATATCAGCATCCCCACTGGCGATCAGCTTGGCTGCAAGGTTTACACAATGAAGACCGGAACCGCAGAGTACGTTAATCGTAGTCGCCGGAACCTCTACCGGGATTCCTGCGTTAACTGCTGCCTGTCTTGCAGGGTTCTGTCCAAGTCCTGCCTGGATGACACAGCCCATATATACCTCATCAACCTGCTCCGGCCTTATACCGGTCCTCTTCAGAGCCTCTTTGATCACAATGGTTCCCAGATCCGGTGCGGGTGTTGTACTTAAGGTACCTCCCATGGTTCCGATCGCTGTACGGCATGCGCCTGCTAAAACTACTTTTCTTGCCATAATCTTTTCCTTCTTTCTTTTATGATAAATCATTATTCTTTACATGATTCTGTGCATGGCATTTCTGCCTGCATACATATATTTGTAATTTACTACTTTTCCCCGCTTCTGTCCACTGTTTTGCGCTTCTGTCAGCACTCCTGCCGGTCTCTTATCAGTCAGGATCATAATCTGCCGTCAGCTCAAAGACCGCTTCCATATCTGACTTGATCAGCTTATATACTCCTGCCTGCAGCTTCCCGTAGGGCTTCAGATCACAGGTTACGGTCGCTTTCGTCAGATCCGGGATGCTGCAAGCAATATCATGCCATACGATATCACTTTCCGGCTCCACCTTCACAAAGGAATCTCCCTCCTGCCTCTGCAGCTCATAGTCCTCTCCGTAGGTCATCTCATAACCACTGTGGTTATCGATCTCAAGCGTCAGGATCCCGTTCTCAAAATTCACTGCTGTCATGGTCATTTCAAGTGGCATCGTGGAAATGTTATTCTCCATGGGAATGATTCCTGTACTGCTTTCGCTCCCTGCATCAGCCGCTGCGCCCTCTTCTCCTGTTTCTCCTCCGGGAAGCTTTCCGGCAAGGAAAATAGAGGTTGGCCCGTCTGCGCCTCCGATGATAGAAACAGCGTCTCCATTTTTGTGTATCGTTACATTTCTGGCAGCCCATGTGCCTGCGCCGCAGACTGCCACGACGATACCCGCTATGATCCAGAATTTTTTATTTTTGTAAAAAGACATTTTCTTCCTCCTCCTTTTCGTTCTTAAGCCCGGAAAATTGAGTGTTTGAATCGCTTAAATCATAATACATTGTATCAGATTCCCGGAGTTTATAAAACACCCAAAATTCAGGCTGTAGGAATATGGCTATTTTCTGCCAGTAAAACGTAATAATATAATATTTTTATCATTTAATTCGTTATAATCTGGGTGGAGAAATGAAAAAAGTGCCGTAAAATCAAACATTTTTCTTTTTTATGGATTTATGGTACAATACAAATATGAAAAAGAAAAAAGTTATTATTTTATCATCTCTTATCATATTATTTGCATTGGTATTGGAAGCAGGAATCCTGACATATGCCAACGAGAGAAATGCATACAGAACATCAACTGTCTTGCTTGATCGTGTTATCGCGGTGCTTAACAAAAATGATGAAACAAGGGACAAGCTGATCCAGTCACTAAAAGAGGATTATATTGTAAGAGCAAAATCAGTATCTTACATCCTGGATGCCAAGCCACAGGTAGAGTATGACATTGATGAATTATTAACGATTGCAGATCTGATGTCAATAGACGAAATCCATTTGTTTGATGAATCTGGCTGTATTTATAGCGGTACTATGCCTCAATATTTTGGTTATAGTTTTGATTCTGGAGAGCAGATGGCTTATTTTAAACCAATGCTTTCAGATAAAGAACTGACTATGTGCCAGGATGTTGTCCCAAATACCGCAGAAGCCAAAAATATGATGTATGCCATTACATGGAATGAAGATAAAACTAAAATGGTGCAGGTAGGAATTAAACCTAAGCGGCTGCTGGATGAAATGCGGCAGAATAATGTATCCTCTCTGGTTGATGATATGCCAGTATATGAAGGTATGAAGATTTTTGTTGCCGGAACAACAGATAAAACAATTTCCGGAGCAACAGACAATAGTACTATCGGAAAAACGCTGGAGGAAATAGGAATCTCAACAAAGGATATACATAAAAATGAATCAAAGATCACCGATTTATTTATAAATGGAGAACCTTATCGTTGTGTGATGCGTCAGGATGAGAACTATATTGCTATAGTTGCGATGGAGCATACATTTTATAGACAGGAAACTATCTATGCTATACTGATTGTTGCGATATATCTGATTTTGGCATCCCTTTGCATAATCTACATGATTTTCAGAGTCATGAGGGAAAAGTTTGAGAAAGAGAAGCTGTTCTATACTTCAACAACAGATGCGATAACAAAATGCCTTAATAGACGTGCTTACGAGGAAGACATTGCCAGACTTGATCCTCTTGAAGAGTGGATTTATATTTCTTTGGATCTGAATGGACTGAAGCATGCAAATGATACCTATGGGCATGTGGCAGGGGATGAGCTTATCTGTGCAGCCGCAGGATTCATGGAAAGCAGCTTCCATGAATATGGAAAAATATATAGGATTGGCGGCGATGAGTTTGTAGTTATCGTAACAAAGCATATACATCAGTTTAAAGAAATGTTGAAGGAGTTTGATGATAGTGTAGCAAACTGGCATGGTGAGCTTGTGAAATCAATGACAATTTCCTATGGTTATGTGTACAGTACAGAGCAGGAATGGGAAACTGTATATGATATTGCAAAAGCAGCAGACGATAGGATGTATCAGAGTAAGGAAATTTTCTATACTAAAAACGGGTCTGGCAAGAGAAAGGTCCGGTAGTTTATGCAGAAAACCAATATGTCTAAGCTGGAAATGGAATAGCTTTATAAAAACCGAAGAAAAAAGCCGCAGGAAACTCAAAAGCAGCAATTTCCCGCTTATACTGAAAAAACTGTGCAAACGGGAATCCTGAAAATAGCGTAACTCTTCTGAAATATATCCAGCCTATGTGGAGAATTATTATGCCAAATTATACTTTAAAACACAAGGATCATAATCTGTGTACCTTTGCACACAACCGTCATCAGATTGATTATGCAGCATTCAAAAAGCTTCTCTAAACGAACTGCCACTTCCTCTCTGGTGGGTTTTTAATTACAAAGAAGAATTTATTGAATATGAAACTGAAGATTTTCTTTTTGCGAACGAAAAAGGCTGCCACCTCTCGGAAAACTGCCCGGCAATGAATAATTGATAGATCTATATATAGGAAATGTTGAATATCTTCGTACACTTCAGGAAAATATGGTACAATAAAAATGTGTGAATCTATAAGATGACAAAAAGAAAGGATACTTATGAAAATGGATAAGAAAGAACTTGCTATCGCATACCACGACAAGAAATTCAACTGCTGTCAGGCTGTAGCCTGCGCTTTCGCTGGAGAAGTTGGCGTAAGTGAGGAAGTATTGTTCAAGGCGGGAGAAGGCTTCGGTCTTGGCATGGGCGGTATGGAAGGTACCTGCGGTGCCCTGTCAGGTGCTATCATGCTGGCTGGCATGAAGAACAGTGACGGAAACATCGAGAATCCCGCCACCAAGGCTTCTACCTACCAGCTTTCCAAAGAACTACTGAACCAGTTCCGTGAGAAAACCGGCAGTACCGTATGTAAGGAGCTGAAGGGAATCGAAACCGGCAAAGTACTGTGCTCCTGCCCTGACTGCATCCGTTGTGGTGTAGAAGTCGCTGAAAAGGTACTGTTCTCCTAAAAACTTTATTAAAGAAGCTCTCTTATCCCAGGCTGGTCTATTTATTGATGGCAGGCGGGGTATGAGAGCTTCTTTTTGCTCCCTGTGCCCCGCCCGGCTCGGATTTTCTCTCTTCTTCCCTGCTTTTTCTCTGCCGGCGGGGCATCACTGCTCTTTTTTTCTCCTCATGCCCCGCCTAGGAAGGATTTTCTCTCTTCCTCCCTGTTTTTTCTCTGCCGGCGGGGCACCACTGCTCTTTTTCTTCTCCCATGCCCCGCCCGCCTCGGATTTCCTCTCTTCTTCCCTGTTTTTTCTTTGGCGGCGGGGCATCACAGGCTTCTTTTTGCTCCCCATGCCCCGCCCGGCTCGGATTTCCTCTCTTCTTCCCTGTTTTTTCTTTGACGGCGGGGCACCACTGCTCTTTTTCTTCTCCTGTGCCCCGCCCAGAACAACTTTTCTCTCTTCTTCCCTGCTTTTTCTCTGCCGGCGGGGCATCACTGCTCTTTTTTTCTCCTCATGCCCCGCCCGCCTCGGATTTCCTCTCTTCTTCCCTGCTTTTTCTTTGACGGCGGGGCACCACAGGCTTCCTTTTGCTCTCCATGCCCCGCCGTCAAAGAAAAAGCAGGGAAGAAGAGAGGAAATCCGAGGCGGGCGGGGCA